>Ga0157364_1007504_pt1 | contig 11285 bp, 8 predicted proteins | sample AttsexASBM2_FD_111476 | JGI IMG/M metagenome (GOLD analysis project Ga0157364, IMG submission 111476) | Fungus gardens microbial communities from leaf cutter ant in Ribeirão Preto, State of São Paulo, Brazil - Atta sexdens ASBM2 | ecosystem: Host-associated > Fungi > Mycelium > Unclassified ...
ACACACACACACACACACACACACACACACACACACACACACACACACACACACGCACGCACACACACACACACACACACACACACACACACATACACAGTGCGCAACATGATTAATCAATCTGAGCAATACATGTACATTATAAAATATTATTATTCAAAATGTAGAAGAATAGATATCCATCTTTGTTTCACAAGTTTATTGCGTGAGATAATAACAAATAGAACAATAAGAATATAATATGTGACAGAAAAGAATATGATACACACACACACACACACACACACACACACACACACACACACACACACATATATATATATATATATATATACATACACATACACACACATATACATATAATATTTTATTTGTGATTACATGATGTTGAACATTGAAGAATAGTTGTCCAAGTTCCATACATATATATTCTAAAATAACAGTGAGATGATAATTTTATTGTTATCAAGATATTTTAATATTTCTTTCTACTCTATTTCTCTTCCTCTCTTTTCTCTTTATTTTTATATTCTTTTTAGAACAAAATAACTCAAGAACTGATCAACTGTCGTGATGCATATTTATCAAAATTCTTCATGCTAAATGCTTTATTTGTACTAATTGTGTTCCTTATGCAGTTAAACAAAGATAGACTGCATTTGCAATGGCCACTTGGAATGAAGTACAATATTACATACTATTCAGAAAAAAATGAGGTAAATATATAATAATAATAATTTTTTTAATGTTTCGTTAGCAATAATTTTACATATTATTATACAATTATTACATTTATTAATGTTACAATTCAAATAGAAATAATCCAACTTGTTTATTTCTAAAGTTATTTCTAAGTATTACTTAAATTTAATAATTTGGTAATTATTATATAACCATTAAAACTGCAAGCTCATATAAATAATTAAAATTACATGTGTCAATTTTGTATAGGTACATTTAACAAAAGAATATTTAAGACTTGAACCGATAGGATGTTTATTTATCGTCGCATTTATCAGTATATTAGGTATCCAGTTCTGCGCTATGTTATTTCATCGATTCGATACGTTTTCTCATGTACTTGCTAATACGAAACTTCCTTCTTGTACTAAGGTAATATTAAAAAAGAAAAGAACATTCACCAATATAAAAACGCCTGTCTTATTTCCTTCATAAATACTTTATAGTAAAAGATAAATTATAGAGAAAAGCTCCCTGTTATGAGATAGGCGCTTAATATAAGATAACGGTGTTTCTACTAAACTAATAGACGCTATCTATTAGTTCCACTATGAATTTATTACTTTTCGATTGAAAACTATTTAGTAGAAAATTCATTATTAGATCATGCCATTGTAAAAAAAGATTTTAGAATTTGGACGTCTTCAAGTTTCATTGAGATGAGTCTTTAAACATTATTTATTATTTAACAAATAAATATTTGGCAATAAATTCTTCATGTAATGATAGAGTAAGGTCATACTAATAGAAAAATACAGGATATGTTGAATTGTTTAATTACAGAAGTTAAATTTAATGATCGTAAAATCGTAAAGCGTGGAAATCGTAATATGAGATATTTCCAAGATATTTCTAATATGAAATAATGCTCCCATATCATAGTGAAAATAAAGTTACTAAAGTATAAATGTTATTATACAATAATAAAAAAGACAACCGGAATGAACATCGAGTGCCTATTTCTGCTTGATATCAACTACTTAATAAGTTCTGGGTATAATGTATTGCATATTCATTTTTCACGCACCCTGATTGTATTTAAGAAAATACAGTTTAATTTAATAAATAATTAAATAAAGTTTTTTAGTTACTGAAATATTTTGCGTTTTACTATCGATTTCTTGGGGCATTTCATATTAGAAGTACAATTTTTTGACTTTGCGATTTTTCACTTTTTACATTTCTTTAATTTAAAAAAAAATGGAATTTAAATTAAATTTTATATAACATTGTCTTAAAGCTTATTAAATTTCTTTCAAAAACCTATTATTTTTTAAAATTCTATTCATAAACTTTTAGCATTTATCCAAAATGAACTTTGTATCTCATAATAGAGATCTTTCTTCTATAATCACATCACAAATACATATAGTGAAAAATAAATTATATTAATTCTATTATTTTCTTTAAGTAAGTTTGAAAACTTTTAGAAATACAAATACAAGTTTATTTTGACAGAATGAGATAAAGAAATTTCTTAAAAATTGAATTTTCTTTCTATGATTATAGGATTTTCAACAATGTCAGACACAGTGTCAGACAATATTACATCTTTGTTATTTGCCTATTAAACAAAGATGAAATGATTCATTGTGTTATATAGTGTCTGTCTTTGCTGGAATATGCTCATAGTCTCTATCGTTTATTCTTTTTATTATCAGATAACTTCTTCGGAAGACAGCATTTTCGAAAAACATGCTGATAAGATAGCACAGATTCTTCAACGTATGGCGGAGGACGACGTAATATTTGAACTCAGACGAAGTACTGTAACTTCTCTTAGCAAGCGAAATGTACATGAATTACCGGGAAATTCGAAGAGATCATCAAAGAAATCATTGAAGATATTGGGAAACTTTGAAAAGTTGTTTCGACGAAAGCTTCGTGATCCAAGTTCAGGTATAATTGTTCTTAATTGTTATTTGAAATTGTGTTTTGTATATTATTGTTTACTTATTTAAATATTAAATAAGTAAACATGAATGAAATTGGACCAGTATCACAAGAGAAGAAACAAAGATAAAAGGAAAAAATGTAAAGTTAAAAATACAAAGATTCGATTATATATTAAATATCGCGAATAAGCAACATAGCAATATTGTTTTGATTTTATGCTTCAAAAAGCTTTTATAAAGCAATGTTGTATAATAGTAAATTGAATTCTTATTTCCTGCTTACATTCACGTTTTGGAAAAGGATAGTGTGGAAACGTAATTGTTTTTTAAAGTTAAAATAAATGTGAAGTAACTGAAGATAACTAATAAACAAAAGATGATACAATGTAGAAAAAATAAACTAGGAAGATTGAAAAATTTAAACATATTGGGATTGTGTTCTAACATTCACAATTAAAATTCTAATTTAAGTTACGTACACTATAAATTTTCAATATTGACAGAATTTTGAAATAACTTGAATATATAACTTGAATATTGTAGCAAAATATGTAATGAATAATGTCTAATTTTTGTTATATATTATAAATTTAATAACTTTTTTCGCTTTCTTCTCCGATAAGGATAAAAACAAAAACATTATAAAATTTATTTATTATTACAGTTAATAATTGACGTTGGTTTTATTACTAACAAAAAGTATTTAATTTAGTTTTAAATTTTTTAAAATCATTTTAACATGTATTAACTTTGTTTGTAATTTTGCGTTTGTATATTACATCTTGAACACAAAGACAATACATTTGGACAGTGCATGTATAATGTATAACGTGTATTTTATATTTTGAATCATTTAATATTTTAGCAAAAGCAACAATATTATACACTCCTAGATCAGATTGATGGTATCAATTATCATATTTGATATTATACTTTTATGTATATTTTATTTATTACATTTTTCGAGTATTTCTTGTCTATTTTTACAGGTTTATCACAACGCATGTCCTCGCAAATGCCGAAAAGTGCGTTTAATGCCTTTGAGCGGAGGCGATCAACAATTTTAGCAGAAAAAAGAAGGACACAGACTCGACAATCGTATGAAATTTATGATAATGCTGATAATTTGAGATCTTCGAACGATCATACTTTTCCAGCAGGACAATCGAGTTCCCATCAATTTCGTGATAATCCGGGATTTAAGCGGGATGAGACTATATGAGATATATGAAACAATTAATTTATTTTGAAATACAAAAACACATAAAGAAAATTTATACAATTTCTCGCTTCTGATATTGCAATCCAATAAAGACTAATGTACAATGTGACTACATATAGACTAATGTAGTGAAAATAGCCTTACACTTATATTAGTATATCTGTAAATTAAATAAAAATTAAACAATAATTTAGTAAAATCGTAACGTTCTTTTTTGCACATTTTAAAAATTAACTTCAGTACATCTTTTTTATGCATGGCGTTTTTTTCATTGTAATCGTTTTTCTAACTCAGAATATTGCATTTTGCATTTTCTTTTGCATATTGATGAAGAGAATTCTCAAATGATAATTGGAAAAAATTCAGGTCTAAATAAATCAAAAGAATTTGAAGTTTAAGTGTTTAATGATTTTAGATAAAGTTTTTTTCTTTCTTCTGGCGCGACGGGTCTAAAGAGGTCCTTGGCCTCACTTTTCAGAGAAATCGTCTCAAAGTCTCACGATTCTTGGATTTAGTCTTCCAATTTTTTTTATCTAGTTAATGCTTTTTTTTCCGTCCGCGAGATCCGGATGATTTTTCGCTTTTAGGGCTTGAAGGAATAACAATACGACCAGTAGCGATCTCATCTCGATCGACGGATTCATCAATTTGTTTTTGAGCCTCAAGAAAAAACATGAGATCCCGATTCTGCTCTTTTAAATCAGTGATCTCTGCTTCTTTGGCGGACAGTTCATCTTGTAATGTCTTGTATTTTGTCTGCCACGAAGTCTGATTCAATTCTAGAGCCTTTCGCAGATCTTTTTCTTCTGTTAATTCCGCTTGAATTTGTGCCAATTTATTGGTGGAATGTTGTAGACGCTTGTCCAACATCTGCTTGTCGCGATTAAACGTGGTGAATTGTTTCTGTTAAAATAAAGAAATATATTTTCTTCATAGTATAATTAAAAGGAGTAAAGTTAAGAAGTTATAGAGAAGGAAAAATAAGAAAGAAAGGGAAAGAAAGAGGAAAAAGGATAGGATAAAAGAAAAAAATGAGGAAGGGGAAAGAAGAAGACAATATATACATTTTACTATTATTTTTAAGAATTATGTACCTTGAGCTGTGAATTTTCTTCGAGCACTTGTTCCAATTTATCTCTCAACTCGGTAAGCTCTGCTATGGAGCGTTGTTCTGAACGATTGAGCCTTTCTTCATAGTATTGTCGTTGCGTTTCCAACTGTGACGTTAGCAAATACGTGAATTCTAACTGTACTGAATCTACCTTATCCTCCACAGCGGCACCCTCACTCTTGGTTGTTGAGCAGCCACCTTCTACCATTTTACCATCTTTGTCCTGTAATAATCGATGCACAAAATTGTCGCCTACGTAATCCCAGACGCGATTGTTGCCTAACTGCATCGCGTAGCAATGGTGTGTATCTCGGTAGTGTTCAAACGCATGACCTTGATGATAACGCGAACAGCCTATGTGACCACAGATCAAGCAAATCCATAAAGCATCATTGCTGGCATCTGCAACTAAAGATATTCGTACAAAGCATATTAAAAGAGGCTTCTAACATGACAGAAGATTCCAATCATTTCCAATAAACCATATCTTTTTCTGAAAGAATGCAAAATGTGCCAGATATTATTATACACAATGTGAAACTTAATCAAACAATTTGAAGTAATTTCTTACAATTTCTTTTAAAAAATTGTATATCTTATTAAATTTAATATATTTTATTAATTTATTAGATTCAAGTTTAAACAATTCAAAGCAATTAGATAAACATTTACCACATTCCATGCAACAACTATCTGCCAGTGGTTCTGGTGTTTGAGCGTATCGACAAATTGGACAGGATGTGTCACCCCATTTAACAAGGCAGCTAGAGTGGAAAGTATGATTGCACAATATCGTCAGGATTCCATCCACACTCTCATCCATTCTTTCAAGACAAACGGGACATGATGGCAATTCTGTGTGTCCACTCAGGGGCATTCCATTGTTCCCTATTTCGACTCGGGATACAAATACCATGTGACAAACTACATCTGGTTCTAGAGAGTTGTAGGGAGCACCATTGAAGGTTTCGTAGAACTCGCTTGCTGCGCTCTAAAATGCATAAAATAAAAGTTTATCTTACTTTGAATAACATATTTTTAATTTACATAAATATGATAGAGAACACCAATAGAGAACAACAATAGAGAACAATAATCGGTTAAAATTAGATTAATGATAATAAAGGACTCTTTACTTTAAATAATAAATACAATATAGGTATAGTAATAAATAGGTATAGTAATAAGTAAGAGTCTAAATATAAATTTATATTCAACCAAGAAATTACAAATTTGAAGTTATTATATAATAATCAATTACATGTTTCTTAAAATTAGACTCTTTTCAGATATACTAATGCAGTGATGTTACTACATTAAATCAGTATTGGTAGTCATGGAATTCGATGTATATGTATGTCGAGAGACTGGATGAAAGTTGAAGCTGAGGAAACGAAATTGCTCGCCAAAAAATTGGAAGACCGATTGAAAAGAATTTCATTATATTCTAATACAAATAAATTAGATTAATTATATTTAATTATGAAGCAAGCAAATACGTCACTTCGATAAAACATTCACCAATTATTCAGAAGAATTATACTTGGTCGATGGTACGATGCTCGTCAGAATATATTAGTCAATGTGATTAAATAATTTGTATATAATCGTAGTCCAAAAATAAAAATAATACAGTCATATTCCATATAAAAATGAATTCTCCAATGAATAAAAAATAAATTGTATGAAAAGATGTAAAATCAGTCACGGAATAAAATTAGAGATTTGTGACTGTTATGATGGTTCCATACTGATTAAAATAAAAATAATCAATCGAATGTGATCTTAGTAATGCAAAGTCAGACCTTGTTTACAATTGGAATATATGTTTTTTAACCCTCAGTATCGATTTGAAGATTAAGGTTTGAAAATTAACTCTTTTTTATTATATATATATATATATATATATTAGGTGTAGTAAAAAGAAATTCATTATTCTTCCATTCAATTTCATGCAAAAATAATGGATTTCTTTTTACTACACTTTATATATATATATATATATATATATATATATACTGTTTAATATGTAGCATCTCTGAAACTAATCATTTAGTATAACATGGTTCTTCATCAAGGATTTCAATATTACTCTAATCAAAAACATGTTCCACTCTACGATCAGTTATAATGGGAAGACATATTAGCATATATGATTTCGGTGTTTCGAGATTCGAATTTTTAGCTGTCTCCCCGTCTGTTCTACATATGATGCCTCACAATTATTGAACTTAGTCTTATAAATTATATTATTTTTCGAGAAGTGAGGACGAACTGAAAAAAGATATCTTGATATTCCTATTAACTTATTAAATTTTTCAATCAAGAAATAGAAGGTACGGAATAGAAGGTACCATGATCGAAACAACCGATGGATTCTCGTTATCATTCAATTCGATCAATAAACGCTGCACTTCTAACTTTGATGTTTTTTAGTCTCTTATTAATTGTCTCAATTTTTGTCTCTTATTAATTGTGTCAAAAATGAATTTTAGTGGACAGTCATTATTCAATAAAATGTCAATTATTAGTGTTACATTTTTTTCATGGAATTCTGAATCTGAGTAAAATAGCTCTATCCAAACTAAAGATTATACCTCTCTTTTGAGAAAATGAATGGTTGGAGAAAAAATTCAAAAATCTACCCGAAAAACTAAGTTTATGATACTAACCCAAAGATACGAGATTGTTTTTAATCATGATTTAAACATCTAACATCTAGAAAATTTAATTTTTCTTTAATCTCCAAGGTGAGTTGGAGATGTGGGTGAAACGAAAGCATTCCAAAAAAGTAAGAACTTCAGATGATAGAACTGCAGCACATAAGTCATCGACATATCGAAAATAAAAAAGAACATGATCATTAAATAAACTCAATACTATTCTTTCTAATTTTGCATTACCAAGTCAGCAATGATAAGTAACAAAAGAGAGCCCATGAGCGTTCCAAAATTCTGTTTATAAATTCTTTATATAAATAATATTATCAAATACAAAATACGTGGAATCTAAAATTAAGCGAACTGCAATCAAAAACTCCGTTTTTGGTAAATTACATTTTTCTGATATAAAATTCCAGTTGTCATTAACACACTCCAAGGCTATATCAATTGAAATGTTCGTAAAAAATATCACATCTAATGAAATTTTCATAATTATCATCTATATTAATTCCTCTTAGTTTATCAACAAGTTGGAAACTGTTTTTTATAACTCTCCGCTTTTGGAATTGACTCAATAATTATGTTATGTAGAAAGGAGACTAAGGCTATATAACGATGCTTATAGATGATGCAATAATACTAAACTGACAATTCGGTTATGAATTTTTGACAGAGCGTAAGCCTTCGAGAGTAACCCATCACTATAAGATAAATATATTAAGATTCAGTAATATATTTGCATCTTTTCCAACCTTTCCAAACTTTTGGCGAGCAATTTCGTTTCCTCAGTTCAACTTTCATCCAGTCTCTCGACATACATATACGAATTCTATGACTACTAATACTGATTTAATGCAATAACATTATTGCATTTAGTATATCTGAAGAGGGCCTATTCTTAAGGCGGAAACATGTTAATTATTACATAATTATTACATAATAACTTCAAATTTATAATTTCTTGGTTGTTGAATATAAATTTATATATTAGACTCTTATTTGCTCTATATTGTATTTATTATTCAAAGTTAAATTTATAAATATAATATATATTCTTAATTTAAATTTAATTATCTCAACATTTATTATATATAAGAATATATTATATTTAAGAATGGTTTGGTTATGGTTAATAAAAAAATTTAGGTCGATTTATTAAACATAGATGAAAAATGTGAACTAGATTACAAGATATACAAGATATATCAAATAATAAGTTGCTGGGCAATCAATTCATTATAAAGAAATATGGAAATTGTTAACTACATAATTAGAAAGATCGAAAATTAATTAGAACGTTGTAAGATTTAACTAATGATGTAAAGATGTATAGACGTAACATATAATGTAAGATTTGTTTATATATTAACATGTTTATATATTAACATTGAAAAGGTTCTGATGTAAGGACGAAACGTTTGTTTAAATTTTATATTTTACAAGACATTAAATATTAGCAATTAACAACTAACAGTGGCTTATAGTTCTTTTTATTTTTAATTATCTCAGATGTGACTGTGCGCCGAAACGTTCAGACATTAAACACAATCGCTCTGAGATGCTAATAATATAAATAAGGCGCCGAAACATTCCTATATGTGAAATAATCCTTCCTAAATTAATTCGGTAAAGAACTTATTGCGAAAAATATTATCAACCAGGATTTGACCCTTTTATTTTTAATTAATTTTTTATGTTAAACATTATTTTATTAGATTGGAAATTTAATGAATATTATGTATTATGGACATTATATAAATTTTATATATAAAATAAGATAATCGTTCTAACTTATCAAAAATAAGTTTATCTAAAAGTGTGTTGTATTAGTCCAAACATCTGTTTGCTCACCGATGATCTAAAGGTGATCAGAGCCATATACTGATTTGGACTGCCGTCTCTAAGGATTCTAAAGTATTGTATATCTTGATGACAAGCTGCTGTGAAAGTTAAAAGATCGTGACAAGTCATTGTTGCTGGTACCGACAGGATACAGATAGTATGACTACGATCCGCGGCGCAATGCATTTCAGTCAATTCACTGTAATCAAAAAATAAAATCGTGAGTAATTAATATTATATTTTCAAGTTGCTAATTGTATACAAAATTCCCACTTGATTAGAATCCACTTTTTCTTAATGAAAATGTTGAGAGAAGTTATGCATTAACAGTTATTGCAGCTTTCCAATATTTAACAGCATATATTTAAGTTTCAATTGAGAATTCTTAGATAAATACCGTGAGTGATATTAGCTGAAGAATATGATTTTATTTAATAATTGAATCAATTTTTTTTCCATTGTTTATACACTATCGCTCAAAATTGTGAATTGCTAAAAAAATAAACGGAAATTACAAATAAACTTTTCAAATGAACAAATATGATAGAGGTGTATATAAGTTGGAAAAAGATATCGATTTCAAATTTTGTGCTGGACATGGATAAATATTTAAGAAAGTGGTATATAAATAATCTCATAGATATTAAGTATCAAGTTACACACAAGTTTTTGATTAAGATATTTAAAAAAATTTATCTATAACTATATAATTTATAATATAATTTATATAACTATTACTTAGATTATTAAGAATTTGACTTTTGTTATTAAAAGCTAAAAAGATTAGATTTTGAGAAGTAACAAGTCTAAAAAAGAATATATATTATTAGATATGGGAAAAAGTTCATGGCATTTTTTTAATGCCATCTAATGGGAAAAACGCCACGAACTTTTTCCCACACCTAATATTTATATTTTAGTGATATATGATATAACAAATTAAAAAACACAATACAAATGCAAACTTTACATATTTTGTTTTTATATTACAAAATTTCCATAAATGGAGAATGTGCTGAAACTTTTGAGCAGTAATATAATTCAAAGATGATTGATGTCATACAAATCATATAATTTGGAATGACTCAAAGCAAAAGGGAAGTGACTTACTCCTCCTTAAAGAGATGAAGGATGCCTTTCGTAACTTCAACGAAGGGATTTCCAGAGATAAAGCTTATTTGATCAGGTGAAGTGCAAGCGGCAGCACCAGTTATCTCTGTTGGAGTAGAACTCGCGATATGATTAGAATTTACAAATGATGTCTCTTCGGAATTAGTTCTCGAAAACGAATGAGATTTGCTTGTGGTTTGGTTTGATAATAATGGGGATGTAGTCTCTGTCTTGTTTGTATAAGTTTCAACATTGATATCTCTTGGTTCTCTGCAACCTCTCGTTTTTTTTGCAGCCATCGTATCTATGATATTATATGTGTTACTTATAATAATCACATCAGTATCAATTACTTTATCGTTATCGATTTATTAGAAGATCATGAAAGAAATTAAGATTGCCTTTTACAAAAATATTCTAACTATATAGAACAATCAAATCGATATATAGAAATACATTACAGAAAGTACAGTACGGTACAGAAATATATTAAAAATTATTTATATTGATAATTATAATAAATATTGCATTCAAGAGAATGAAATGTTTATGCTTACTGGTGATCTCTTCTAACTCCGAATCACAAATCTCGATGCGAATAACGCACAAAGATACTAAGACAGCTGATGAATTCATGCCACAATTAAATTACAACATATTATAATAAACATTTCTTTTTATTTATTAAGTCACCATATCAA
>Ga0157364_1007505_pt1 | contig 11284 bp, 4 predicted proteins | sample AttsexASBM2_FD_111476 | JGI IMG/M metagenome (GOLD analysis project Ga0157364, IMG submission 111476) | Fungus gardens microbial communities from leaf cutter ant in Ribeirão Preto, State of São Paulo, Brazil - Atta sexdens ASBM2 | ecosystem: Host-associated > Fungi > Mycelium > Unclassified ...
AAGACATACTTGGAAACGTTGAAATGGAAAGTCCTACCCCACCCGCCGTATTCTCCAGACGTTGCTCCCTCTGACTATCACTTGTTTCGATCAATGGCACACGGCCTGGCTGACCAGCACTTCTTATGAAGAAGTAAAAAATTGGATTCGTGGATAACCTCAAAAGATGATCAGTTTTTTCGACGCGGGATTCGTACGCTAGATGGGAGAAAGTAGTGACCAGCGATGGACAATACTTTGAATCATAAATGTATAACCAGTTTTTTACAATAAAGCCTCGAATTTTGGAAAAAAACGGCGGAAGCAAAGTTGTACACCTAATACAATGTGAGATTTTATATCAAGTTTGCAGAGAAATTGAAACGTATCCTGACACTGACCATTGCATGCCCAGAATACATGAGTCCGCAGCATTATCTCTGATAATGACTGGTAAACGATCACGATTGTTTGTTTCTAATAATTCAGGGCAATTCGAGGCCTATTTGCTTAACTCGAATGCTCCTAATTTTAATAGTTGAATAGTTTCATCGTGAATTAGTTTCAATTCGTCGATTGTATCTGCTCCGGTGAGCATGACATAAAAATCTCGAAGGACGCATGCTGAACCGCGAGTGAATTGATGAACGTGCTGCCCGGCTAAGTGCTTAAGGCATCTGGTGGCCAAGAATGACGCGGATGCTGTATCATAAGTGACGGTAGTGAGTTTGTACATATCAACATTAGCAGAAGGATCATTGCGCTAGAGAATTCTCTGTAGACGCATCTGAGATGGATGCATTAAAATTTGCCGATACTTTTTTATAATGCTTTTTTATAAGTGATGACTTAAGTGAAAAAGCGAAAACGCATTAAAAACAAGATCAAATCTTGTTGAACGGTAGATCCCACTAGAAGAGTATCGTTTAACGATATGCCGGAACTACTGCGGCAAGATGTATGGAATACAATACGGATTTTCGACGCTTGCCCGACCGTTTTGAAGACGCAATGGTGGAGAAGATAAAATGATATTGTTTCTTCCGTAATGGATGACTCTATGCGTCGCATGTGTCCCAGCGATAGTCGAAAAACGCCGCGTATTGAATTTTAAGAATAGGATCGCGCTTGAAACGTCTCTCGATGCCCCTCAATCGCTTGAGAGCAGACTCACGTGAATCGCCAATGTTATTTAACATTTGCTCTCTGACTAGAAGCTTGACTATATATCTATCCCTGAGAGTTTTGAGACACGTTGTCTAAAAAGTGACGCTCGCAAATGTTTTCCTCCATTGTGTAGTTGTGTGATTGCGTGGAGATGTCGTCCATTTGCCAGGCACGACTGACATGTTCGTGTAATTCCGTTTGTAACCATTGATTACGGACGCGTGAAGAGAGTGGACCCTTGCGGCAGTCGATATGGTGTTATCCAAACGACTCGCAAAAATCCAGCTCAGTCACGTTTTTTGAAGAGTTGGATGCTTGTCTGAAGACTTGACTTGACCGATGTTAGATTCCAAAACAAGTCCACTCCGATTAAAAAATCAATATCCGACGATATGTGAAATCACGGATCAGCTAAACGAATGTTGCGTGGAAGATTAAATTTGTCCCGCCTCAAAGAAAACGTCGGAATTTTGCCAGTAATCCGATCAGTATAACCAATAACGATGCATTCAATAGCCGTGGTGTACGAGTTGAGTCATGATTGTAATTTGGTTCCGACCACATGATTGGTCGAGGTTACCGTACCATTGACGCCGCAAATCGAAAGGCTTGATGGACGTTTCTAAACCAAGAGCTTCCACAAATTTCTTAGTTACGAAGTTCGCTTGCGATCCGCAATCCAATAGGGCTCGACACGCCCTGCGCGAGCCGTCGCTGCCGCAAATGAACACAACCACAGTCGAAAGCATGACTTGTTCGTTATTAGATGATTCTAAAGCATAATTCGATAGGAGGGAGGGAGGAGGAATTGCCTTAGGTACAACTTCTTTATCCTTATCGTATTGCTAGTCGATGGGTCCGCGGCAGAGTATATGAAGTAGCGTATTGTGTTTTGCCTGGCAGATCTTGCATTGACTGGAAGTGCATTTACTTGATGCATGAGAACAGGAGCGCAAGCAATTGACGCAAAGTTTGCGACTGCGAATTTCCGCGACCCTTTATGATACTAGAAGTGCCACGAAATTTTTGCAATAATAAATAACGTGTTCTCCTTGACAGAAGTTGCATTTGGATTTAACGGTGGCCGCGCATGATGACCGCTTAGCATTTGGCTGCGATTTTACCTCGACCTTCCTTGCGGAAGTGAAGCCAATCCTTGATAGGCGAACACCTGACATCGATAAAATACCTGAGCGATAAAATCTAACAGCTGCTTAAGCGATGGCAGCTCGTTGCCCGCTAATAAGCCAGCTCGTTCACCTCTCGCGTAACGTGAGTGAATCAAGTTTTGAGGTTAAAAGATGAACGAGAAGATCGTCCCAATGCGTTGTGGGACGCTTCAATGCCTGAAGGGTATGCAAATGTTTTGTGGCAGTGTCAGAGAATCTTCTGAGCTCGAATTCATTTTCCCTTGTCATAGTCGGCAAATCGAATATAGCACTGATGTGAGTTTGAACAATCACGCGCTTGTTGTCATACCGTTCTCTGAGAATTGTCCACGCGACATCATAATTAGCGTCCGATAATTCTAACGAACTGATTACAGCGCTTGTATCGCCGATGAGTGACGCTCGCAGATACTGAAATCTTTGCGTATTTGAGAGCGAAGTGTTGGAATGGATAACCAAGTTGAATATATCGAAAAACGGGAACCATTCATCGTATTTGCCGGAAAATGTCAATAAATTTAACTTAGACAACCGAATGTCTGTACTACTATCTGATTCGCGAACATTTGAGGAGGACGGAAAAAAGATGGACGCTCGCAATGTCGGCGAAAGGGAAATGGGCTCGCAAATTCTACCGGATAACGCTTCCTCGAAACCGTCTCGATCGCAGCCTTCAGATTCATCTAATGATTCTAGACGCGATTGCACATCGTTATATTCCGCCCAATATAGCTCGAGTTTCGCCTTCCATTCTTCGAGTTGAGCCACTATTGACGAGCTAATGGCGGCGATTGATTCTATATAAGTTCTGATATGCGTACATGATGCCTTTATGGTCGCGCGCTGTCGCTTAAGTATCGACGCTTCTGGTTTGTCGACCATCTTGAATGCGCATACACGCAACGGATGCAGCGGAGGGAATTTAGTTGACAATGGAGACAATGGTCTTCCTTACCTTGTTACGCACGCAATTAATCCTAAGAGAGGATGCGATAGATGCTAGATGCCTTCCAGTCAAACGTTGTTAGAAATGTTCCTCTCGCAGATAATGCGTCGTTGAGGGATGACTTCCGTTGCATGTCGTCTGGATTGGGCCTTGTTTTCCGCCGTCGACAGGATTCCGCTCGTAAAATGCTGATTCTGCGCCAAGATGTGACATAATATGAGCCGGGCTGCGTCTCTGAAGTTTAGACGCAGGCCTTGCGACTGCTTTATAAAATTGTGTGCTGCCGCTGGTGCGATGCTTGCACTGATTGTTGCTACTGCGACGCCTTTCTCGTCTCGATGTAGTATCCTTGATTGACTGCCAAATTGCTGCTCGCCACTTCACTTCGCTAATACTTGAAGTATCCGGCTCGAAGAACCAAAGAAATGTTGGCGATTTTGCTGAGCGCACGAAGAAATCGTAATGGCCAGGCGATCACCGTCCGAGCGTTTCCCGCGGTATTAATACTTCGAGGGCACTCGAGAAAAATGAAACCTCAGCTTTCTAAATTTTTAATATTAAATAGGTATCGAGCGCGGGCGAACGTGTTTATAGCGAATACGGAAAGGATCTTAACGGTAGCGCGGCGATAACTTTCCACGAGACGAGACGCGTGCAAAAGATAAAAACAACAGTTTGTTGATTGCCAAGATCTGATATTATTTTTTTAATCGATTACGCGTGACGCATGCGTCGTTTAGCAATCGACATCTCGTGGATATATCGATTTTTCATAGATGCGATTAGGTGATATAACTAGACGTCGTGAATCATAGAGATACCGAATATCAAAACACATCATTCATGTGGGAAAAAGAAAATATTATAATTAAAAAATATTTGTCATAATAATGTAAAGATACATATCAGGTCTAATTTTTTTTATGTAACGACAAAAATCAGAACTGGACCAGTAAAATTGTTGATTACGATAACATGTGACAAAATTGTGAAACTTATTGATATATAATTTTCACTGGGTAAATTGAAGAATACATTAACACATTATGCATGTTAGTTAAATATTGTCGAAAAGCAAAGTTTTATATGATCATTTACACTTGGAAGCTTAGATTCACAAATATAATAATAGAGTGAACAAATAAACATTATGTCATTTTTAATATAGTGGTGTATAAGCTTAAATCCGCTGTTTTTTAGTCAGAAAAACACATTTTTTTCCTAGGAAACAAAAATAAATTTATTCAATAAATTTATTCAAAGTACTTGCCCTCGCGAACTATACATTTTTCCCATCTTTCGGGCAATTTGTGTATACCACGCCAAAAAAATTCCTCATCTTTCGAGGCAAACCACTCATCAAGCCATTTCCGGACGTCTTCATAAGAATCGAAGTGCCGCTCAGCGAGCGCGTGGCCCATCGACGAAAACAGGTGATAGTCAGAAGATGCCAGGTTTGGTGAGTAAGCGGGATGAGGATTAGAACTTGGTGAAACTGTGAATGCTCACCGCTGCCACCAACAACTGATCAAATTGCACCGTGCTCTGCGTGAAAAAAAGGCCGCATTATCGGAAAAGACATAACAAGCTGATTTTCCTCCACGACAACGCACCATCGCACATGTCAACAATGATCCAAAATTACTTGAAGACACTCAACTGGGAAGTACTACCTCATCCCGCTTACTCACCAGACCTGACACCTTCTGACTATCATCTGTTTTCATCGATGGGCCACGCGCTCGCTGAGCAGCACTTCGATTCTTACGAAGACGTCCGAAAATGGCTTGATGAGTGATTTGCCTCGAAAGATGACGAATTTTTTTGGCGTGGTATACACAAATTGCCCGAAAGGTGGGAAAAATGTACAGTTAGCGAGGGCAAGTACTTTGAATAAATTTGTTTTTACTTCCTAGGAAAAAAAAATGTGTTTTTCCAACTAAAAAACAGCGGATTTGAACTTATACCTGATACATATCAAAATCATCATTTATGTGGGAGAGAGAAAATAATTAAGAAAGATTTTCTTAACTATGTGTAAAAACACATATCCAGTTTAATATTGTCGAAGGCAAAGTTTTATATGATCATTTACACTTGGAATCCTAGATTCACAAATATATTGTAATAACAAAGTAAAAACAATTAAACATTATTATACTTCCGTTATCTGTGGGATACTACATCTAAATGTAGTTTCGAAATACGTTATTTATGCCGGAGCAAGATATTAATTGTAAAATTTTTTTTAACAATGTAACGATACATATCGGGTCCAATTTCTGTGACATAATGACAAAAATCAGAATTAAAACTATTAGCTACCAGCCATTAAAACTATTACTTTCAGATTTTTGTTAAAATTGTGAGATTTATTGGTATACCATTTTACATTGATTAAAGTAATTATCAACTTCTCATAATTTAAATTAATTAAATATTGTCGAAGATGACGTTTTACAAGATCATTTACACCTTAGAAAGCTTAGATTCACGAATATAACAGAGTGAATATTATGATGTCACATTTTCAATATCTGTGTGATACGAATACTACGTCTAAATATTATAACACAGATCTGACATACCAATAAAGCTCACAATTTTAATAAAAATCATCTAAAAGAAATATTAGGTGTGGGAAAAAGTTCGTGGCGTTTTACATCTAACGGAAAAAACGCCACGAACTTTTTCTCTAACATTTTCATTGGCTGATTCTAATTTTTGTCATTACGTCAGAAATTGGACCCGACATATATCGTTACATTGTTGAGAAAAATTTCACAATTAATTCCTTGCTCCGGCATAAATGATGTATTTCGATATATACATTTAGATATACAATAGTATCCCACAGATAATGAAAGTATGACATCATATAATATTCATCTGTTTTTATTCTGTCATTATATTTGTGAATCTAGGGTTCTAAGTGTAAAAGACTATATAAAACTTTGCCTTGGACAAATTTAACTAACTTATGGTGAGTTAATGTATACTTCAATTTATCCTGTGAAAATTATATATATATCAATAAAATTCACAATTTTATCAAATGTTATCGTAATGCAAACAGTTTTACTGGTCTAGTTCTGAATTTTGTCACTACTGTAAAAGAAATTGGATCCCATATGTCTTTATATAGTTCAAGAAACCTTTTTTAATTATTTTCTCTCTCCCACATAAATGATGTGCTTTGATATGTATGTTTAGACATAGTATTTATATTAATACATATTAAAAATAACATAATATTCATTTGTTCACTCTGTTATTACATTTGTAAATTTCCAAGTAAATGATCATGTAAATGATCATGTAAAACTTTATCTTTGGCAATATTTAATTAACTTATATAATGGATTAATGTATTCTTTAATTTACGCAGTGAAAATTATATATCAATGAGTCTCACAATTTTGCCAAATGTTGTCGTAATGCCAACAATTTTATTGGCCTGGATCTGATTTTTCCCGGATTTGTCACATCAAAGAAATTGGACCTGATATGTGTCTTTACATAGTTGAGAAAATCTTTTTTAATTATTTTTTCTCTCCCATATGAATGATGTGTTTTGATATGTATGTTTAGACATAGTAGGGGAGAATAATCTAAATCGGAATTATATACAGTTTTTGCTCTCTACAAGACATAAATAAAGTCCATTCATAAAATCAAAGATGCCGTTGGAAAGATCATTTAATACCTTTTATTTTTATTTCAAACCATTTTGACATATCTCTCATCTGTGTTGAACTATAATGGAAAATGTAAAAACGGTTTTTTTAGGTCCGATTTGGAACCAATAGTTTCATCCCCTGGTCCAAATCGGACCTTCCTATTTTTATGGATTTTTATATATAAATTTACAAGATTTTATTTTTATTAGCATTGAGCAAAAACGAGCAATTTGATTAAAAATAAAGATATTCAGAAAAAAATTAATGACAGTTTATATTATTAGAATTAAAATCAATAAAAAATTCAATTAATATGAGTCTGATGATATTTTATTGATTTAATGTTCCTTAGACCAGATCTGGTCGATCACTAGTACAATCAGGTTGTGACGAGTCTTCTTTCTTCGTTGAATTAGCTGACTTACTTGGCTTTTTGATGTTTCTTGGTCTCGTTTGCGTTTTTTTTTTTTAGTTGATTTGTTTCGTTGTTTTCTCTATAGTAATAATTTCAATCGCAGCATCATTAATTAAAATATAATAGTTGCTTTTTCCGGTTTTCGTCCCCGGTATTTTACATGGAGGCGCTTTTGGAAGTGGATAAATGGATTGCAGTATTTCGTCCAAATTTACTTTTACCTTGCTATGTTCGATTAGCTGATCATTGCTGGGCAGGAAGTCAATTTGCAAAATGTCAGGATCCAATGGACAAATGCCTGTTGCTATCTATTATACTGTAGGTCTGATTTGGACCTAAAGAGAGGTCCGAACACGAATCCTTTCGAACCTTTAGAACAAATTTTACAATTAATCGCAAAAGTGATCGCAAAACACTTGATATTTTTAAATTCTACATTCTTTAATTATCTAAATCAATTACCTTTCAAATTTTTAACGTCTTTTAAATGATTTACAAAGATTTTCTTTTTTAAAAATGTTTGCTAAAATGCTGTTAGCTAAAAATACATATTTGCGTCTATTCTATGAACGTTATGACAGAGAAACTGCTGTCAAACTGCTATCACATGTTCAATGCCTTATAAAGACTTTACATTATAAATAGTACGCAAATCTGCTTAACCATATTCATTTAAATTTAAAAAGTCTTATTTGGAACATGGTTCGATTTAGAACATTCTCCTATTCATATTTCATTGTTGTGCCGGTGCCGGTTCACAATTCGGAATCCACAGAAGACTTGAGGAGTTATTGAATAGTAGCCTTGTAGTTTTTAAACAGAATATATTTAACTTCACATATAACAATGGTTATTTATTATAATCTCACTTAGCACTGTCCACGTAGCTTTCGTTTAAATGATGGACGAAGTAACACGACAAGTTTCTCTTTAAATTTCTAACCCGCGATCACATACACGATCACGATTATATTTTATAATTTTCGAGTCATCCTTGAGCGTTTCGTGCTGGCCTATCAGCATTCCGCATATCGCTGTCGAGCGAGGACAGCTTCCGCCCAACTTCCGCGAGTCCGTATTTCTTAAATAAATAATTTATATTTGCTCAGGGTCTTCTTTTATATTAATTATTTAAAAGTATTGAGAATACAAATTAGTTCGGTCCGTTTCCCTAAAGATAGCTCCAGCTGTTGTGAATAGTTCATAGTGACAGCTAATTTTGGCGGTTTCAGAGAGATTAAACATCTGCTAATAATATTCAGTTTATATCGCTTTGAGTTTCATACAAAAACCTTAATTTTTACTGTGTTTGAAATGTCAAATTTTGTGTTAACCAAGCAGCATTTGCGGGAGGTTTTGATTTTCTGTTTTAATTGGAAGAAAAGTGCGGCTGAAGTCCATCGAATGCTTGTCGAAGTTTATGTGACACTGCTCCAATTGATAAATCATGTAGAGAATGGTTTCGATGTTTCAAGAATGGAGATTTCAGCGTTGAAGATAAGCCTCGCTCTGGACAACCAAAAAAATTCGAAGACAAAGAATTAGAGGCATTACTCGAAGAAGATCAGAGTCAAACGCAAGAGGAGCTTGTAGAATCATTGGGGGTAACTCAACAAGCCGTTTCTGTACGAGAGTCATGGGAATGATTCAAAAATAAAGAAATTGGGTGCCTTATGAACTGAAACCGAGAGACGTTGAAAAGCGATTTTTCACTTGCGAACAGTTGATTCAAAGATAACAGAGAAAAGGTTTTTTGCATCGGATTGTGACTGGAGATGAGAAGTGGATATTCTATGACAACTCCAAGAAGAAAAAATACTACACTAAACCTGGTCAATCGTTGCCATCGACCTCAACATCAATACCACGGCCAAATTCATGGATCGAAGATCATGCTCTGTATCTGGTGGGATCAAAAGGATCTTGTTTACTATAAGCTATTGAAACCTGGCGATTCCATTACAGGCGATCGGTATCGGCTACAATTGATTCGTTTGAGCCGTGCGAGAAAAACGGCCGGAATACGTAAAGTCATGATAAAATTATTCTTCTTCATGACAACGCTCAGCCTCATATCGCTAAAATCGTAAAAAAATATTTGGAAACGTTCAAATGGGATGTTTTACCGCACCTGCCGTATTCTCCGGACATTGCTTCTTCTGATTACTGGTTGTTCCGAAGGATGCAGCAAGACACCGGTTCACTTCTTTCGCAGAAATCGAAAATTGGCTCCAAAATTGGTTCACCTCCAAAGACGAGTCATTTTTTCGAGATGGAATTCGAAAATTGCCTGAGAGGAAGTAGTAGGCAGTGATGGACAATACTTTAATTGATCTGTTCATTCATTTTGTTTTGAAATATATGCAAAAAAACGGACCGAACTAATTTGTACTCCCAATAACTTAAAGTATATTAAATAAATCGGCAATCATTTATTTAATCTTTTATATTTCTTGCACGTTCATGGCGCATTTGTTACTTGTGCAATTAGCACTCGTGACATCATATATATTAAAAAATGATATAATGTTCATTTGTTTATCATGTTATTTGTGAATTTAGGCTTCCAATTGTATATTTGTGATCTAGGCATCCAATTGTAAATTATCATATAAAAAACTTTGCTTCGCCAATATTTAATTAAGTTATGATAGGTTAATGTATACTTCAATTTACCCCGAGATAATTATATATCAATAAAGCAATTTTGCCAATTGTTATCATAATGCTAACAGTTACTGACTCGGTTTTGATTTTTATCATTACATCAAAGAAATTGTCTCGATTTTACATTGTTGAGAAAATCTTTTTTAGTTGTTTTCTCTCTCCCACATAAATGATATGTTTTGATATGTATATTTAGACACATATATAATATTCCATATATATTAAAAATGATATAATATTCATTTGTTCACTCTGTTATTATACTTGTGAATCCAAGCTTCCAAGGGTAAATAATCATATTAAATGTTGTTCTCTACAATATTTAATTTATTTATAAGTAGTATTTCGACTTATATTGTAAAAAAGATATATCAATAAAACTCACAATTTTGTTAGAAATCATTGTAATAACAACAGTATTATCAACTTGATTCTAATTTTTATCATTACATCAATGAAATTGGATCCTATATGTGACATTATCGAGGAAATTTATTAAAAGAATATCTTTTTTCCGAATTTATTACATATTTTATTATTATATATTTTAACATATATTATCATACATATTAATGTTACGTAGACATTAAAATTAACATATCATGAAATATATGTGCCCTCTATTTCATTATATTTGCGAATTCAAGCTTCCAAATGTAAATGATCATTTACATTGTTCCATAATATTTAGTTGATTTACGAGAAATTGATCAATGATTTATTTTACATAATAGAAATTACATAATAGAAGTTATATGCAAACAAAATTCATTAATTTTGATAAAATTCTGAAAGTAATACATTTATTGGCTGGTTCTAATTTTCGTCATTACATAGAAAATGTCATCGAAAATGAATCCGTTATATGGCAGTACATTGGTGATGGAATAGATTTTAATTTTGTTTCCGTATTTATGATGTACTTTATATGTATATATTTAGGCATATCTAAATTTTTTCATGTACAAAATCATCATGAGCGACTAAAAACAGTTACTTTAGATGATCTTTATCAAAATTGATATAGGTCTAATTTGTATTATGTAGATTGAAAAAATTTTTTAGTTTTTCATTAGATAATTAAACTAAAGGTTATTTATTTGATAATTCTATTGAAGGAATGATCATTTATGCTTGGTGCTCGGAATCGAGCATTATATATATATATATATATATATATATATATATATATATATATATATATATATATATATATATATATATATATATATATATATATATATATATATATATATATATA
>Ga0157364_1007506_pt1 | contig 11284 bp, 13 predicted proteins | sample AttsexASBM2_FD_111476 | JGI IMG/M metagenome (GOLD analysis project Ga0157364, IMG submission 111476) | Fungus gardens microbial communities from leaf cutter ant in Ribeirão Preto, State of São Paulo, Brazil - Atta sexdens ASBM2 | ecosystem: Host-associated > Fungi > Mycelium > Unclassified ...
ATAATCTCTTGCTCTCTTAGAAAGGATTGTAATTTTGACACTACATATTCTCCCTTATTATCAGTGTGCAACCTCTTCACAGAATGAGAAGTAGTGTTTGACCACATCCAGAAAATAGACTTAATTGTATCTGCAGCTTCAGACTTTTTGTATAAAAAAGCAATGTAGCAAAAATAAAAATGGTCATCAAGAAATGTAATTATCCATTTGTACTTTGAATAAGACAATGTAGGAAGCTCAAGAAGATCTGAGTGAATCAATCCTAGAGGCTCACTGAAGCAAGTGGAGTTTTCGGAGAAACTGTATTAATATATCTTTCCAAGAGTACAACCACAGCAGACATGTTTCTGTGTTGGGAAATAAATCTTCTTTGCATCTTCAACATTGTCAAGGACATAACACATGACCTCATCAGAAACATATCCAAAACAACAATGTAAAGTTTCAAAGTCTAGATATCTTGTTACAAAACTTACAGAATTGGGAACATCATGCTTAAGAATACAAGTCCTTACAATCTGGATATTGCCTTAAAGGTTGGGGTAGCCAATAGAACAGCATCACCAGACTTATCACAAAAAGTAGAACTACTTTTGTCATCTTCCACTCTCAACCCAGACTGAAGAATCTGTCTAGTAGAGAGAAGATACATTTACATACTAGAAATACAATATACTGGCTATAGTTTTGACACAGCAACCTTGGTAGTCCCTTTCTCAGGATCAAATATTTCATGTTCAATCAGAATAGTGCCAGAAGCAACTATAAATAGTAATGCTTTTAAATTTACAATCTCAACTCAGCTATAATTACCCAAAGTCATATTGGCAAAGTCAGACTCAAATGGGGTAAAGTGAGTGGAGGCATCAAAGTCCAAGAACCATTCATCTTCATAAAAGCTATTATAAGGTGCTTTTTTACCCTTACATAAAGAGCATAGTGCCTTTTCATATTTAAAGAGTATTATAGTAATAAGTGAGTTAAACAGAACAAATCTATTTTGACTTAAAGCTGTACATGCATAATTAACTTTACTTGACCCTATAGAGTCCTTCATTACAATAGTTATATTGGTGCAGAGTTGGATGGACTAAGTTAAGGGATTCAGTGAATTATCAACTTGGAAGGGGAAATACACATACAGTTGGTTATCATGAGTCCAACTACCTGATTCATATCCATTATCACTCTCTAGGAAAACTGTATAATATGCCCATCTTTTGGGAATAGTTACTGTAAGTAGATCAACCTCCATAAGAGGAGGATTTTCAGTGGGCAGTTCTATGATTTTAGAGATTGAGACCTTAGCAGATGGATTAGGAAACTTCTTCTCCAAATGCTTTCTATAGAATTTCAGTGCTTACACTTTTGCTTGTACCTGAGATCCTTGAATGGGACTACTTTGAGGAGTATGTGCTATAGAAAGGTGATCAGCAAGTCAAAGAACTATGACTGAAGATTTAGAAAGAAGAGAGTGAATTGATGAAGGTACAGTAGCTATGCTTATAAAGGCAATAACACTGTCTATCTGGTAGACATTGCTATTGTCATCATTCTGGTCCCTTATTTTATCTGCTTGGTGAGCATTGCCATCTTTTTTGCCTTGGTTATTTTTCTTTTTTCTCTTTTGCTACTCAAAAGAACTCTCACTTTGCAACTGCTATTGCTACTGAGAGTTCTTTTTCCACTGAGGAGGTTTATTCCTACATGAAATGCCAGAATAACGAGTGGTATTAGCAGTGTTAGTCTACCTAGAGAATTCCACCTGAATAGCAGAATGTACAACATCTTAGGTAAGATTAGAGATGTATATATGGAAGAAAAGGATAGAGACAAAAATAGAGTTCTATGAGTGAGGGATTGCAAATAGAAGAGTTATTGCTTTCAAAACAGGACATTACAGTTGTTCTCACAGAGTCTTGTATAAAAGAAATTAAGTTCAGCAATTTGAAGAGCAGAATCCTAGTCATTAGAGATTTGAAATGTGATTGTTCTCTGGTAATCAGCAAAGATTGAAGCTAGACTAGATATTTCCATAATGGTCCAAATATAAGCCCAAAGAGCCTCAGCATTAGGCTAGCTATGCATTAATAAGTTATTAATAAGTTATCTAGTAAGGTAAAGTTAAGAACAGCTAGGGCTTGAGAGCTCAGAAAGTTCTTTCTGGCTATCTCATCCACATCAGTGGTCTGAGAGTACTGAAGTATTCAGGATGTTATTAGCAGTTAGGATAAGTAATGAGAGCAAGAGTTGATTCAACATGAATTTCCCAGAAAGGATAGTTAACAGGGCCAGTAAGTTTGGGAAGATTAGCAACAAAGTTGACCATTGCTATTAATAAAAATAATCAGCATAGATTAGGAAGCAAATGCAGCTAGCTAGAATGCAAATGTTCAACCCAACTAGTGATGAGCTATTAGCATATGTAAGATACAAAGAGATCTTATAGGCATGGAGTAACTCAGAATCAGCTCAATCTATAACAGGTCTAAAAGCAACAAGATATCAGTCTACTAATAAAGTTGGTCGAATCCTTCTCATTAATAAGAAGCAGTCTGAGAGAATGCTAACTAGAGATCAAGGCAACTGGGGCCCATAACCTGTTGGAAGGAACAGAGTGCATGGCAGCATGATATAGTGTGGACAACTGGCAACCACTTACCTATAGTATATACTTCTATGAAAAGCTGAAAGAGAGTAATGAAAAATAACAAGTTGTATTATTCAAGGTAAATCTAACTATGTAAATTTTTCTATCAACTACCTAATTAGGACTATGTGCTTACTAAGCAGAGTGCTTTGTAACAATATTAACACCATTACCAGTTAGGATCTTACTTTTTTCAAATAATAGACCAGTGACTGATGGAGAGAGAGACAAGATAAAGAAAGTCTTATATTATGAGACACTAGGATTATTGATATAGTCACAGATGGTCATCACACCAGATCTCTTATTTATAGTGAATTTACTTTCCCAATTTGCAACAAACTCTAGGAAGATTTACTGAGAAGCTATAAAGCATACTATTGCATATTTTAAAGATATTATTAATTATGGGATCACTTATATTTACATTTATAGTGTGAGTCTTCAACCAGTAGAATTTGTTAACTCTGACTATGCAAATGATTGAGACACACAAAGATAAACAGATGGTCACATATTCTATGTAGAAAAAAGACTCATATTATGGTTAACCAAGAAACAGAAAACAGTGGCAACTTTGACAACTGAAGCAAAATACATAGCTATATCTAAAATAGTACAACAAGCCATATCGCTGTCATTTTTTCTCTATGAAGCATCACTATCATAGAAATGACCTATCACACTCTTTGTAGACAACAATAGAGCCATTGAAATGACAAAGACATACTGAGAACACAAGAGAGCAAAATATATTGACATTCAACATTATTTTGTCAAGAAGAAGATTGAAACCAGTAAATTTGTACTGGTATATATTCCAAGCAAAGATAATATTGCAAATCTCTTAACAAAACCACTTCCAAGAAATACAACAAGAAACTTTGCAATGGACTTAGAACTTAACATATATGGAAAAGTGGGAAAGCTAATAAGTGAGTAACTATTACATCTAGGAGAGTGTTGGCTGAGATACAATGTTACAAAGGATAATTTCATTCTATTTCCTTTTTTTCATTTCTATTTCATAATATTGATCAATTCATAATGTTAACTGGTTCTCAGTATAAAAGAACTTAATTCTCAAGCAGTGAACCTCAGTCATGTACACATACTAGTATTGGACTGAGGTGAGCTCACTTTCAACTATCATTGCCATTCTCATGCACAAGGGTAGGTAACATACTACCATCCAATTTTTATGGCTTCAAACAATGATATAAACATAATTGTTGACCCTTTGGACAACTTTTTCAAGAAGATAGGTGACAATTTTGATGAGGTGAGAGGTTGCTCTTTGGCACTAAGTGTATACTGTCCTAGGACCCCTTCCCTGTCCTCAAGTGACTGCAATGAGGACTATACAACTAGAATGCAGAAAGAAAGTGATAGGATGGATGAAGATAATCCTGTTGCTACATCTAACAGCATACAGCTCAAATACATAACTCCAAAGAGTCAGGATGGTCAATTCAGCAAGATGGCTAACAGCAGTAAAGTTGCAGGTCAACAATGTGTTGCAAATAAGAAGCCTGTCCTCAACATCAACCCTGTCAAGATTGAAGAAAGTAGACTTGATTTATTTTATTTTTCTTTTCATTTTTTTTATTTTTCTTTTCAATTTATTTTTCAATTTTCTATTTTTAGAATAACTAGGGTTAGGGTTGATCCGTCACACTGTCACATCAGTCACAATCTGATGGCATAGTCACAAGGCAGATCATGAAACATAGGAAAACTTAGTAAAAGGATTTAGAACAAGTGACGTCATACAACATAGATAACACATGTTGGCCTCATGTTCTACACATAGTCAATTAGGGTAGGGTGCACAGTAGTAAGCATGGACCATTGGTAGTAGTATATAAGGTAGACTACTTTGTAAAAGATCTCTATTGAGTTCTCTTGTATTACTCAATACAAGAGTTGTTCTAATATCCCACTCTAAGGATTTTAGTTCATAACAAACCTACCTTCAGGAAACAATGTGGTAAATATCCAACTTAATTATGATATTAATCAGGCTCTAAACCCAAAGTCTTGGGATGGCGACTTTTGAGCAATATTATTGCATAGGTTCATGGAACATTTGATGTCTGACATCAAAAATATTAAAGAATCTCTTATCAGAATGTGCAAATACATACTTGGTAAGTCCATTAATAGTAACAAAGCTAACAACATCAAAGATCTTGAAGGCATTAGTAAGACGGCCTAGGAATTTATATCCTCCTTGTATGAAGCTCATTGGGGTAGCTTATATATAAACAACTCCAAGACATTATTTAGGAACATGATTAAATCAAAATCTAGCTCTCAAATACTAAAACCACTTACAAATTTTAAAGAGAAAGAAATGGCCAAACCTATCTATGTTTCTGCTCTTTCTTCTCCAATCCCAGAGAAATCTCCTAAGGAAGTTAATGAGATTTCAAAATATTTTAAGAAAAATACAAATTAAGCTCAGAAGAAATGGTATACTCAAGTATTCTTCAAGAATTCCTCTACAAATATTTCTAAGAATTCCTCTACAACTATCACAATGGAAATCTTGAAAATCAAGGAAATGTTTCCACACCTTCAAAACAAGAAAATTGATCAGGTTCAAAAGATCATTAGTGGGAGTGAAAACAAACTGAAGCTCCAAATCAATATAACCATGAAAAGGCCATCTCACAAACAGGTTATTGTTCTAATGAACAATGAATTAGCTAAGAAATATCTCAAAGACTCAAGTACTTATATTATCAGTATTAACTATGTTATAACCTTAAAACCTTTAGGGTGGATTTAAAGGTTAAACTCTTGTATTAGAGAAGATACAAGAAAACTCGATAAAAAGCTCTTTACAAAATAGTTTATCTTATATACTTGTACAGATGGTCTGTGCTAGCTACTATGCACCCTACCCTAAATGACCATGTGTAAAGCATGAGGTCAACATGTGGTGTCCATGTTATATGATGTCACTTTGTTCCAGAACCTTCTACTCCTTTTTCTCAAGTCCTATGATCAATGTTGTGACCATACCATCAGATGTGACTAGTGTGACAGTGTGACCAATCACTTCTAACCCTAACCTCAGAGTTCTAAAAATAGAAGAATGTAAAATAATTAAATAAAAATGAAAATGAAAAAATAAAATAAAATAAAATAAAGTTTATCGTTTCATACTCTTACAAACTATGCTTTAAAAAGCATTAAATCAAAAATAATGGCTGACTTTATCAGGATCAAGGACAAGGGTATAGTTATTTTAACTAATAATGTTACTAACTCCTCTAATTTACAAAAGATCAAGAAATGTGTCAGAAATTTATTAAATTCTGATATTAATCAAATTTCATCTCCTAGGTTACCTCAATTGAAATCTTACCTCAAGATTGTTGGTATTCTATATCTAGTTGACCAATCAAACACTCACATAACATCAGAAGACATTAAAAAAATCCTTAAGAACAATCATATTTTCAATGATATTGTTCTCACTTCTAAATCCAGAATAATCAAAGTATCTCTGAAATCAGATATGGCAATCATCTAGATCAATATTTGGGACACACACAAAACAGCTCTATAGCAAAATCAGTCATCAATAAGCAATTTAATGTTGGCAGCTTCATTGCCACTGTATACAGAGCAAATATGAACCCTAGAGTTCCATAGTGTAAAAACTGCTGGAAATAGAGACATTCAGCAGGTATGTGTTATATCCAGAGATCTAAGTATGTCAAATACAATGGTCCACATCAAACCATTCACCATTGCCAATTTGTGTGGTATTGCAAAGCTAATGATAAAATCAATCCTCTTAGATTAAAAACCAAAAAAGGTGAATTCTGCCCACATTCGTTCAGATGTCTAAACTGTAAAGGTGAACATCAAGTGAACATCAAGCAGATTCTACTGACTATACATTCTGGAAACACAGATTTAATAAAGAATGGCATTCTAAAGAATATATTAAACTTTGGGAGAACTGGAAAATATTGACTCATTCAGCTATGAACAATAATGCAATATGATTTTAAAGGACTTAAAGATTTTTTCACAGAACGTCCAAAAAAACAACTTTATCATCAATACCATTCTTGAAGTCAATCACGATTTCGACATAATTTTTATCTAAGAACCATCTTGGACAACAATTAGGTCAATCCTGAGTTCTGAGAATTACAAAGGAATTCTTCTAATGGATATCACTAATCATTCCAATTAGCTTACATTCACAAGAGAATCAGACTCAGCAAACAATTATCCAAGAGTTATTATTTATGTTAACATCAGACTTTTTCTTTTTTGTTTTTCGCTTCGAAAAGACATTATTGACCATAGGGATATTCTTCTTATTTCATTTTTTGGATCATGAATGTCTATTCTGATTCCTCTCATTCTGCTTTAAAGTATCTTAAGGATACTGAAGTAAATGTTTGTAATCTTCTCATTATGACTGGTGACTTTAACATTTGAAACAGTCTTTGGGATCTGTATTTTCCACATCATTTGACTATTAACAATGATCTTATTATTATAGCCAATTCATTTAATCTTGATTTGTCTATTCTAACTAACCAAGTTCTAACTAGATATTCAGACAATTCCAATAATTCAAATTTGGTCATCAACCTCATGTTTCTATGAAGTAGGTCATTGGAATTGAACAATTATTTGATTCATCTGGATTAGTGTCTCATATCCGATCACACTCCTCTCACCACCACTATTCCTATCATTGAAAAGAATGTCAATTCTTCCAAGCACTCCATTGTCAAGAATAGTGAAGAAGAAGTGGCCTTCATCAAAATCAAAAACGTCATTACCTCCATCAAAGGTCTTGACATGTCTATCTTGCACAATATCAATGGACTTGAAAATGTCATCAACACTTTCGCTTATCATGTTGAATGTGTGTGGGAGAAAAACTCAAAAAATATCAATATCACAAGACATTCCAAGAGCTGGTGGAACAAGGAATGTAATAAGAGCTTAAGAGCCTACAGAACATTAAGAAAGCTTGATGATTGGAAAATCTTTCAGAAGACAGTTAAGAATACCAAATGTACTTTCTTTGATCTCAAGATTCAAGATATTGCTAATAAGAAACGAGAGCCTTGGGAATTAATAAACTGGATCAACAAACACAAAATGCTGGCTATTGAAGCTATTAAGTACAATAACCAACTATGCTTGAATATTGATAATCTTTGGCAGGCTCTACACTTATCCTTCAACACTGCTCTTCATCATAGTGTCAATACTAGTGTTCTTGATGAAATCACTTTCTTTTCATCTTCTCCATAGGCTTCTTTCTCCAAGAAGAAGTTCAGAAATGCTATCGCTAATTGTAACAATTCATCTACTCTGGGTCCAGATAAGTCATCTCAAGCACATTCTCCAAGACATCTATTGCTTGAATAGTATTATCAAAATTGCTAATGTATGCATTGACTTGGGATACTGGCCATCTTATTTCAAAAAATCAACTATGTGTTGTACGAGGAACCAAAATAAAAGTGGCTACATCTAGAACAGTTGTAACTCAGTCTTCATAGCACAAAACTGATATATTTGTATATACTTAGAACAGTTGTGACTAGGTACATGTCAGACAATGAAGAGAACATATAGAAAACATCTTATACTCACCTCAGTCTTCATAGTATGAAATTGAGATGAGAACTGTGTGGCACAAAGAAATATACAGTCCAATCTTATGTAAGGAAATAAGTCCAGAAGGAAAGAATGTGATGTCGAATAGAAAGAGAGCACAAAGCAAGACATATGCAAGACAAATAAATAACAACACTATGGTCGTTATTTCTAAGCCTAACAAATCTTCATACAACTCTTCTAAATTGTTTAGGCCTATCATTTTACTCAACACAGTTGGCAAATTAATTGAAAAAGTCATTGGAGAAAGACTTCAATTTCATGTTGCATTGAATAATTTTATCCATCCAAATCAACTAGAGGGGTTGAAATTCAAGTCCACTATGAATACAGATGTCACCCTTATCCACATTATATGCTCTAGTTGAGTCAAAAACCTCAATACAAGCACTCTTGCATTCAATATTGCTCAGTTTTTCCCTTCTCTTAATTATCAATTTCTCGTTCTTATTCTGAAGAAAGCAGGATTTGACCCATGTGTTGTTAAGTTTTTCTCTAACTATCTCATTGGTAGAAAAACAAACTACTTTTGGAACAGTTTCACTTTGCCTTCTTTTGACATTAATGTTGGAATGGGCCAGGGGTCAGCTCTATCTCCTATTTTGTTGGCCCTTTATCTTTCACTATTTCTTCACATTATAGAAAATCATTTAAAAAATTTAAAAATTCTAATTTCTATTCTTTCTTTTGTTGACAATAATCTTTTTATTTCTCAGAGCAAGTTGTTTCAAATTTTCAATGTTTGTCTTTTCAGTAGTTACAATGTAATAACAAACCTTCTTTCAAAGTTCGGACTTATAGTAGAATATTTGAAAACTGAAGTGTTCCACTTTACTAGGTCACAAGAGTTTTTTAATCCTCCTCCTCTGAACCTCTCTCCTATTGGTAGCCACATTTTATGTTCCAAGGATTCATGGAAATACCTTGGATTTATTTTTGACAGGAAACTGTCTTTTCATTAACACATCGATTTTTATTCTAACAAAGCAATGTCGACAGTCAAATACATGAAAATTCTTAGCAACTCAAATTGTAGTCTGAATCCACACCAGAAACATCTTCTTTACCGAAGTTGTGTTCTTCCTATTATTCTATATGGTTTTCAGCTTTGGTTTTACAACTGTACTCTATTATCATATTCCTTGAAAATGTTAGGGAAAATGCAAAGAAGAGCCACTTTATAGATCCTTAGAGCTTTCAAAATGTCCCCTATATTTGGTATCAAAGCTATCATGAGGCTCATACCCATCAATCTTCATCTTCAGAAACTTGGTGGTAGATCTCAACTTCAAGCTTATTCATTTCCTCCTAACCATATCATTCAATCTCTTATAGAACCGAATTTTCCATCATCAACAAGTCAATATTTGTCTCTGCTTGGTGTTCTTACAAAATGTCAACACGAATCAATCAAAGGGCATTTAGTAGGATATTGATAATAGGTTTAACAAAGTATTTCCTTCTTTTACTCTACTTTATCCTGAATTTTCTTTGGGTTTTAGAGTTATTGACACTTTCTCTGATCACTTTTCTTTCAATTTATTTAGTAAACAGAAAAATGATAGCCTGAAAACATGTATCCATCAACTTAACAATATGGTTATTGAGTCCTCAAGTATTCCTTCACTTGCTCTCATTATCATAGATGCCAGTGTCAAAAGTAACATTGCCATGTTTATATCGCATATGCACATTTGCAATAAACTGATCTCCAAAACACTCCATCATGTGGTTCATGTCATGAGTACAGAAGCTGAATTGTTTACTATTAGGTGCGGTATTAACCAAGCTATGAATCATAATGACATATCGAAAATTATTGTTGTCACTGGTTCAATACATGCCACCATGAAAATATTTGACCCCTCTTCACATCCATACCAAGTTCATTCTACTGCTATCCTTAATGAACTTCGCCTCTTCTTCTTGCGCCATCAGGACAATTCCATTGAATTTTGGGAATGTCCTAGTCATTGTAACTGGAATCTCCACAAGGTGGTTGACAAGGAAACTAAATCATTCAATCCAATTCCTCTCTTTCCTTGTAAAATGTCCTGGGACTTTAACAAGAAAAGTCAGTGTGACAATATAGCAAATATTTGGAAAATGACCTTCCAAGCATCGGATTTCAAGGGGAAGCAATTTCTCAATCTACTTGATGGTGATGACAATATCATTGAACCATTGTACATCAAAGGTGGAGCTTGGCTGAAATACTTTGGTCACTTGAACTCTTTGTGTGCCAGAGCTTCAAGGGCAATAACTAATCATGCTCCTATTGGTGAGTATAGACTTAGGTTTTTCCCTAGGGAAGAATTTAGGTGTCCATGTGGAATGTATCCTATCAAGTCGAGATGTCATATTTTGCATGAGTGCAGAAGATTCAATGAGTATTGGAATCCACAAAGGGACTCTATTAATCACTTTGTCATGTTCCTGGAAACTAACCCGAGTGTGTTTGCTTTTTTAGATAGCACTTCTTCATCAGTTGTGAGTAGAACTCATAACTAGTATTGTATATTTCTTCTCTCCGTCTTTTTCTTTTTACTATTTCTTTTTTCTCTTATATTTTTCTTTCTCTGTTTCTACATCTTCATGTTAGTCTGCCTGTCATGTATGTAGTTACGATGTAGCTACCACAGTCTGCCTTCGCGCTCCATGTAATAAATTGTTGAATAAAAAAAATTGCCTATTCTCACAGCCAACTCTGAACTATTATTTGATTTTATCTTATAAATGTAGATACCACCCTACTGAGGGGTGTAATTACTTGGAACAGCTTGTTCTGGTATAGAAAATAAACAGCAACAATAACAATCAACACCAACCACGTGATAAAGTGCAAATACAGTCTTTGTTCATTATTTGTTCATTATCGCACTCTGGTCCTGGCCATCGTCGAGATGGCACTCCAACCAATCATGCGGGGACTCATTGTTGCTGGCAATTCAAATGCACCCCATA
>Ga0157364_1007507_pt1 | contig 11283 bp, 11 predicted proteins | sample AttsexASBM2_FD_111476 | JGI IMG/M metagenome (GOLD analysis project Ga0157364, IMG submission 111476) | Fungus gardens microbial communities from leaf cutter ant in Ribeirão Preto, State of São Paulo, Brazil - Atta sexdens ASBM2 | ecosystem: Host-associated > Fungi > Mycelium > Unclassified ...
ATGATGTCAGGGCACATGTGGGAAGCATGGTGGCCTTAAGGTAGACGCATGGTGGATGAGTAATGGACATGAGGTAGAGGCATGGACTTTAGGGTCGGACATATAATGTTATAGCACGGACCAGGACTGTTTTATATATATAGCGGGTAGATAGAGTAGGAGCTCCTTATTGAGTTCTTCTTGTGTCAACCCTATACAGGGTTTAGTCTCTTGACCAATACTAAGGTTTTGAGTCTACAACAAAGGGGTGTTGTTTGATGAATGTTCCTATATGCATAAGTAAGTATATGATGTTTTGAGCATCATAGCTTTGGAATTTGTTGATCCCAAGTAAAGAAGTTAGAGTAAATACACTATCCTAAAGATCTAGGTCAGCTGGCTAGTTGTTATCATAAGAAAGTGCTGAATTTTCCAAAGTAGGTTCAGTGTTAGAAATAGGGCCATTGTTTTAAGGTACAGATATATTTGAAGCAGCAGGTTCATCAGCTGCTAACATGTCATTTTCTACAGTTTGAATATAAAGACTATGTGAGAAAGTCATATTGACCATATTAATTCTTGCTAAATGAAAAAGAGGTGGAAGAAGGAGCATATTGTCGACAGTTCTAGAGGAAGACTTTGAAGTTCTTAATATTTTTATTGTTGATTGAGAATCTACAGCCATGAATAATTTCTCAGCTATGGGATTTGTACATCATATACTAGCAGTTGGATTATTTGAAGTGTCTGGGATGTTATTATACCAGAAATCTTTTTGAGAAGGGATATTTTGAGAAGAAGAAGAGAAATAAGGGATAAAAAGCCTCTTCTTTTTGAAGCTAGAAGATTTAAATTTCATAATATTGTTGACTAGAGGTAAAAAATACAATATATTCACTATTATTCCTATGAGCACTAACCATACAAGATGGTGGTAAGAGGAAAGAAGACCTGTTATGTCCATCTCTATTCTTATCCTCTTATTTAAGTATAGTATTAACATAATATATTTTTTTTAAAAAAATTTCTTAAAAGCTTCAAATGTTTTTTTATATATTATTCTCTATTTCAAGTCCTGATTCTTTCTTACTAATATTAGAAATTGTCAAAGTAAACTCAGTCTAGTTTTCTTTTTATATTATCTTTTTCTCTATTTTTATTTTATTTTTTATCTTTCAGTCCACTCTATTGTCATTAGTTTGGTTCTAGGAAGTATTATTAGAGTATTATCATAGGTTACAAGATACATATTATAATTATAGATCTTAGTCAAACAAATATTAGCAAAGAAGGTAAAAGTAAAACAAAGATGTTAGAATAGGAAATAAGAAAGTAGTTGTTTCATAAATACATATGTTTTAGGGTGGGCTAGTTAAAATAACATACAGACTGCTCTCTCCCATATAGAAGATAGAGTATCTTATTATTGAAATTTATAAAAGTAAACTTAGTTTTTATTTTTTTATTTTATTTTTTTATTTTATTTTATTTTTACTTGTATTTCAGACTTATGAAAAGGATCACAGGTGTGATGTCATATGTTACAGTCACATAGACATGTAATTTGGTAGAATATCATAAAAACTACTAGAAGAACTTATTCATTACTTTAGGATAGGTTAATGGTGTACAAACTAACTTCTAGAGGTATATAAAGTAAGCTACTCTGTAGTATGAGCTCTATCAAGTCCTTTTGTATTACTTAACATACAAGCCCCTCTTTGTCTTAGTACTTGGACCTTGAGTTATAATATCAGAACTTAATAACTATTTCTAAGACTGTCCAATACAGAATTCTTGCATCTTTCTTATTCTTTCATTATTCTTGACTAAGGAATAGTTCAGCTCTTTAGTAAAGAAGAATACATAGCTAGGCTCTAAACTTAGAAAAATTTCAGTCAGCAGTAAAGGATTAACTATGAATGAATGTCTATACCTGGAACAGTCCTGTTAGAGTAACTGAAAAAAATCTGTCAAGTTATAGAGTTTGTTCCAGAAGAAACCTAAGTTTATTCTTTACATAGTATACCTAGTAAGAACTCACCTTCTCTCCTAAAGGTGACAGCTCTACTAAGTATATTCCAATCTAGCAGAACAATGCTGACCAAGCTAGAAATGATAGCATTTAGGTAGTCAAGCACTTTGATAGAAATATTCAGAATAATGTGTGGAAATAGCAAGTACTTATCTGATAATAATGAGAAGTATAGGACAATGCTTATAAGAGTGCTGACATTGGTTAAAGTTAGGCTGGGATAACACTTGGGTAAGTACAACAAACATTACCATCTTGGAGTTAGATATTGGGTCTTGTAAACTCTGATGTTGAAGATTTGGAGTTTGGAATTTATTGTGCCCTTATAAGCCCTAGATAACCTTCTTCACAGGTGGTATTGTATAGAATACTTTTATTTCTTTTAGTAGAAGACTTGTGCTACAGTTCCCTTGTAAATTGTTCATACAGGGTAATAATACTTATTCAAATAGAAAGATGTCTAGCTAGAAAGATGTCTAGCTTAGAGATTCTCTGCTTACAGATACTAGCCAGTGTTTGACTATTCAGTAGGGCAGTAAGACATTAGAAGTGGCTGTCAGGAAGAAAAAATTGCTTGAGTCCACCTAGTTTAGTATAGGGAGGAATAGCTAGAAATTAGTTAAGTATTAGAGAAAGAATAATGGTTGTACAAAAAATGGAGATAGATATAAGCATAAGAATGGCAGAAATGATAGAGATGATTGAAAGGAATAATGAAATAATATAGTTGTTATAGCAGATAAAAAGAAATTAGGAGATAATAAGTAATATGAGAGAAGAAATGGAATGGAGAGAGGAAAAAGTGAGAAAACAAAGGAGAAGTGAGTGAGAGGAGGAGTATGAAAGAAAAGGAAAGATAGTAAAAGAAGAAAAAAATGAGAGAAGATAAAGATGAAAGGAGAAGAAAAGAAAAGTAGAAGATAGTAGAATAAATGAAGATAGAGGAAGAAAGAAGAATAAAAGTAGAGAGAGTGCAGAGATACTGGAAATAAAAAAAGTGAAGGAGAAGGATAAATCAGAAAAGAGCAATATAGGAGAGGAGGTGTTTCATATGTAGAGACTTTGAGCACATAACCCACAATTGTAGAAATAAGGATAGGATATGAAAGAAGAGTTCAACATACCAACCCTCAAATAGATTTAAAGCATTGGAAAGTAGAGTGATGAATAGGAGAGCACCCAATATAAAAGAACAGGAGAAAAATAGGAGGACAATTTTGAGGGAAGAAAGAAAAAAGAAAAGAAGGCAAGAAAAGAAGCAAGGAAGGAAGAAACGAATAAATGTGAGAAAGGTAGAAAAAGAAGAACTATTAAAGGAGGTAATAGCAAAGATTGGGTTAGAAAATATAGACATACAAAATAGATGTTAGTAGAAGCACTGTTGGATAGTAGGGTAACAGACCTTGTAATAAACCCAAAGTTTGCAAGGAAACATGGGTTTAAGCTGAAGAAGATAGAAAGACCTATTTATGTAAGAAATTTAGACAGTATCTTTAACAAGAAAAGTCCTATAGAACATACAGTGGAAGTAAAGATATTTTTCAAGGAACATAAAAAGCAAACAGAAATTAATGTCATAGGAGGGCAGAATTGGAGTGTGATTTTGAGAATGTTATGGCTTGCTCATCACAACACAGAAATCAACCAGAAAACAGGTGAGGTTAAAATGACAAGATGCACAGAAGAGTGTGAAAAGCAGTGGAGACTAAAGCAGAGAAAGTTAAAATGGTAAAAGGCAAAAGAGGAAAGAAGCAGAAGGAGGCTGAGAAAAGAAAGAAGACAAAGGAGCACAAGAGAAAGAAAGAGAGAACAATAGAGCTAAAGAGAATGGCAGGAAAGTGAAAGATATGGAATGAGGAAGAGAAAGTAGTAAAGTCAGAGAAAGATGCAAAAAGACAGGTCCAAGAATAATTTCACAAATGAATTAAGATCTTTGGAAAAAAAGGTAAGTAAGAGGATACAAATGAGAAAGATGTAGAACCATGCAATCAATTTGAAAGAAGGATTTGTGATAAGGAAAGAGAAAGTATATCCCTTGTCCAGAGAAGAGGGAGAAGTGTCAAAGTTAAAAGTAGTAAACTCTATTTATTTTATTTTCTTTCTTCATTTCAGTTTCTTTTCAATTTATTTTTTATCTTTCTATTTTTAGAACTTAGGGTTAGGGTTAGAAGTGATAAAATCACATTGTCACACAGCAGGTCACATCAGATGACACAGTCACAAGTCACAAGATGTATAAAAGGAGGTAGAAGGTTCTAGAAGGATAACAACATACAATGTGTATAACATGTGTTGACCTTATGGCATATATATGGTCATTTAAGGTAGGCTAGAAGTAGCTTGCACAGACCATTAGGTATTAGTATATAAGGTAGACAATCTTGTACAGAGTTTTCTATCAAGTTCTCTTGTATAAACCCTATACAAGGTTCTTTCTCTTGACCAACTCTAAGATCTTGAGTTTGTAACAAGAAGAGGTAAGAGATTTTATTCAGGAGCAGACAAGGAAGGGGTACATTTGACCATCAAAGTCCCTATAGACTACACAAGTATTCTTTGTAGAAAATAAAAATAGAAAGAAGAGGATGGTACAAGGTTATCAATACCTTAATAAGTGGGCTATCAAGAATAACTACCCATTTCCACTCATTTCAGACATTATTGAAAATATTGGAACCAAGAAAGTGTTTACAAATTTGGACCTGAGGTAGGAATACAACAATATAAGGATTAAGGAAGGAGATGAGTAAAAAGCTATGTTTATCATACCAGAAGGATCATTTGAACCAACAGTGATGTTCTTTGGGTTGATGAACTCAGCAGTCATATTCCAAATCATGATAAATAAGTTCCTAAGGGATTTAATCAATACTAGAGAAGTGGCCAGCTTTATTGATGATGTGATAGTAAGAATGGAGGAAGAAGATGGGCATGATGGGGTGGTAGAAGAAGTGATTCAGAGAATAGAAGAAAATGACTTGTATATGAAGCCAGAAAAATGTAAAAGGAAGATAAGGGAAGTGAGATTTTTAGAAGTGGTAATAAGACTAGAGTGTATAAAGATGGAGAAGGTAAAGGTAAAGACAGTACTAGACTAGCCAGTCCCTAAAATAATTAAGATGTACAAAAGTTTATAGGGCTTACCAACTACTATAGGCAGTTTATAGAAAATTTTGCAAAGATAGCAAAACCTCTGTATGAGCTATTAAAAAAGGATTAGAAGTGGGAATAGGGAATAAGGCAAGAGAAGGTATTTAAAGGCCTTAAGAAAAGGTTCATTACAGAACCAATCTTGGTGGCACCAGACCTGAATAAAAGAATGAGATTGGAAGTAAATACATCAGATTATGTAACAAAAGGAGTGTTGTTTGTGGAAGATGCAGAGGGGATATGGAGGCCATTAGTCTATCTTTCCAAGTCATTGACAAAAACTGAGCACAACTATGAAATCCATAACAAGGAGATGCTAGTAGTTATTAGAAGTTTGGAGGCTTATAAACACTTGTTAGAAGGTACTAAGTCCCAGTTTGAGGTCTGAACTGACCAGGAAAACTTAGAGTACTTTATAAAGGTACAAAGCTGAACCAAAGATAGGCAAGATAGACTTTGTATTTATTATGGTTTAACTCCTAAAATATGTTCTGGGTACAAAGATGAGAAAGACAGATGAATTAAGTAGGAGACCAGACTGGAAAAATATAAACCTATATAATAGTGGACTTCATTACAAATTTACCACTAGTAGTAGAAAAGAATGCTATTCTAGCAGTATATAATAGATTGTCTAAAATGGCACACTTTGTGGTCACCACAGAGAAAACATTAGCAGAGGGGCTGGCACAACTATTCAGAGACAATGTGTGGAAGTTACATAGTCTACTAGAAAATATGATTTCAGACAAAGGACCTCAATTTGTAATAAAGGAGCTAGATAGAATATTAGACATTAAGACTAAATTATCAATGGCCTTCTACTCTCAGACAGATGGGCAGATAGAGAGAATGAACCAGGATTTAGAATATTACTTCTGGTTCCTTGTAGATCACTAACAACAGGACTAGCCTAAATGGTTAGTAATAGCAGAATTTATAGTTAATAGTAAGACATATACTGCAATCAAATCCTTACTATCTATGGTGAATTATGAAAAAGAATTGAGAATAGGAGCAGATGTCAAAATGAAAGGGAAAGTGGAGAAAGTAATAAAATTTGTAAAAAGAATAAAGAAAATACATGAGAAAGCAGGGGCAGTATTGAGAAAGATATAAGAGAACATGAAGAGATAGACAGATAAGGAATAAAAGAAGGTCAAGATCTGGAGGCAAGAAGATAAAGTGTTGCTCAGTACCAAGGATCTAGTATTCAAGAAAAGGTCAATCAAGAAGCTAACAAAATAATATATAGAATCTTATACAATAGAAACAGTAGTATCAGCAAATATAGTAAAATTAAAACTATTAACAAGTATAAGGATATATCCAGTAGTCAATGTTAGTAGAATAGTATAATACAAAGAATCAGTCAAAGAACAATGGTTGAAAGAACCAATATCAGAAACCTTTCAAGTAGACTTAGATATTTTTTATTTTTAGTCTTTTATAATTTCTCTTTTTCTTTATAGTTTAGTTTTCTTACTTCTCTCTTTGGACTTAGCTAAGTGTGATATTATGTTACACATGTCACAGTCATGGTTATATAGTCATATAATTTGGTTGAATATCATAGAAACTACTAAAAAAACTTAGCTATAACTTAAGAATATATTAAAGATATACAGACCAACTTTTAGAGATACATAAAGTAGATATTATATGACTAGTCATCAAGCTGACAATGATTCACTTAAGTTTCTAAGTACTGAGATATATAAAAAGAACTCAACAAGAGTTTCTATGAGATTATGCCTACTATTTATACTACTATATATAGTTTGTATATTATCTAACTCTAATCTGCTATCCATAAGAATATTTTGTTAATATATAAATAGTCATGTGACTGTAACTTGTAACATCACACATTTATAACTATCATGTGAATCTCTTATGAAATTCATATATTAAAATAGAATCTAAAAATAGAAGCTGTCCAAAAATAAAAACATTATCCTGTATAACTAAGTTTATAACAGTAGGCTATTCCATAGTAGGAGCTCTATTAAGTTTTTTTATATCATTAAATATATAAGCCTCTCTTTATCTTAATACTTAGACTCTAAGTCATAACATTTATGTTCAAAGTTGCTATTAGATAAGTTTCTATTATGGATGTATTCTAAATATTTTTATTATAGTATCTAACTATGTGTACAATCATTATTCTCTACATATGTTAGCCTTGTTCTATTAAATTATAATATAATCTAGAGTATTTAAAATGGTTATCACTCTTAAGAGACCTCATTCTGTTTTATTAGATTCTTCTAAAAATAAGACTTATATTTAGCTTGATCTGGTAATATATACTTAGATTTTCCTATAGATTAAAGCTGTTAAATATAGTTTACATATTAGAACAATCTTCAGCTTTAGTTTATATACTATGCCTCTACTAATCACACTGGTTATATATTCTAGAGGTACTATTTAGAAGGATTGGTAGAAGATAGACTTACTGAAAGATAGTAAAGCATACCATTACTAACACCAGAGAATAATATTACTTTTGGTTGATTTTTAGAATAAAGACTACAGAATATCTACTTTGTTCTTAAATACTAGTTTTAAGAAGACCCAATCTTCTTTTGACAGCCAGTTCAAAACCATGCTAAAATCCCACAGTGTTTTTGACTTGACCTAAATCCCACTCAAAATTCTATAATACTACTATCTTGTCATCTTGAGCCTATCTTATAATAGTCCATCCCTGTATCATCTCTTTATATCTCTTGCTCATCTAGGCAACCTTCCAAATATTTTTATTAAGGTTTCCAGCCATTCAGTCTCTTATCATTCCCTGCTTACCTCAGGACTATTCCATTAGATTGCAATGAAGCAAAGAGATTAGAATAGAGCATAGGTATATATTATAGTTACTACCCTCTGAAAACTCTATTCTGTCCTCTTAGAATTCTCCTGAAGATGTACCCTATCTTGTTAGTTCTACACACAATACACTTAGGATTATTCTGAAGTAACTTCATAAAACTCTACTAACTTTATTTAGTTGTTCTAATACTAGTTTTATAGTTAGAACTATAACTAAGAAGATAGTAGTATAGTATATAACTAGGAAGATGATAGTTTCTAGGGATAGAATGACTAAGAGTTTAAATAATAGATTGTTAGAGAATAAAATGCAAGAAACTTACTCATATACAAGCAAGTATAAATACAAAAATATACTAGAATTTATTCAAGTCTTATCTTAAATATCTTGAAAGTCAGTTTATAACAAAAGCAAAAACTCTATATCTTTACTATAGTTGTTCTAACAGCAGAACAGAATTGTTAGAAGTACAGTATAAAGTACATATATAGCACTAGCCCAATATTAAAGCTAAGCTTGATATTGTGCATCTTTAGTGTAACTAGTTCAGTGGCTAGTCTGTTTCTAAGAAGAATCATTTCTAAGAGACTTTGAAACAGTATTTGACCTAACAGTTTTAGATTGCCCACTTCAATATCTCAATCTCTCTTATAACTCAAGACTTATTATTAAGTCAAAAAAGAACCTTATATAGAGTTTACACAAGAGAACTTGATGGAGTTCTTGATATAAAGTATTTATTTATACCTGTGCATAACTATACTAACCTATCCTAAAGCCTATGTATTATACAAAAGATCTACATATAGTAGACATGCTGTATAATATTATACTAGAGTCTTTCTTGCTCTTTTATATGTTATACAATTATGTGACAGTGATAATAATATGTGATATTATGCTAAACTCTAATTCTAGATCCAAAAATAAGAAAATAAATTAAAAATAAGAAAGAAGAATAAAATAAACAGAGTCTATTGTCTTCAATTCTGATATTATTCTTTCTTCAAGATTTCTCCTTCAAAGAAACTGAATTTGATTTTTGCCTAATTCTTTCTAACTTTCTTAAATATTCCTTCTCAAACTTCTCATCATCCCATTCATATATGTTATGACTCAAAGCCCTTAGAGCTAGGTTAAGAAGCAATCTTGTATTAGGGTAACACAAGAGAACTCAATAGAGAACTCAGTACAGAATAGTCTACCTATATATACTAAATCCTCATGGTTTGTGCTAGTTGTTTCTAATCTGCCCTAATGACTATGTGTTAGTCATGAGGTCAACATGCTGCATGACATTATTTTTCTAAGGCCTTCTATCATGTACCCCATGACCTTGTATCATTACTAACCCTACCCTTATGTGCTAAAAATAGATAGGAAAGGAAAATACATCAAAAAGAAATAACAAAACAGAGAGAAATGAAAGAGAAGCTAAGTCTACCTTCTGCAATTGTAACAATATAATATCTTTACTATATATCTCTTTAGTAATTCTCCTCTTCTGAAAACTTTTTCCTCTGTTATATCTAAATTTTCTTACTCTCTTCTTACCTCTGTGCTCATTCTCTCTTTAAACTTATCCACTGTTTTTTTTTGTATTCTCTAAATCTTTCTCCCATTTACACATATCATTTTCTGCTGTAAATCTCTTTCAATATACCAAGTACTTTACTATCTCCTATATTTTTGTTTTATTTAATCTTTTCTTCACCTTCTACTCTTTGACTCCTACTTTTTGACTCTCTCTACTTCTATTAGTTTTCCATCTTCCACTTTCAGTTCTTTGACTAGTTCTCTATATTTTACCATTTGATTGATGTCCATGACTAGGTAAATTCTTATGTAAGTTGGTAGCCTTAATTTAATTGCATTTGTAAATATTACTTCCTCAATGATATATGGACCAACATCTTAATCCACTAGTTTCCTTGCTGATCTTTCTTTGAATTCCAAATCTTTTATACTCAAAATTGCTTTGTCCTCATTCTTTCATTCTTCAGTTTTTTTTTCTTCTCATATCTGCATATCACTTCATCTCTTTCTATACTCTTTTTAATGCTTCCTAGCCTTCTCTTGAACATTCTTTATTTTTTCCACAAGCTATGCTGCCTTCTCCACTTTTTTTTTTCCTAATATCTGTTTTCATCCTCAGTTCTCTTCTATCATTTACCACAAATTGTAATATCTTTGTTACTGAATGTGTTTTATTGTTAACTGCAAACTCTGCTATTTCCAACCATTCTAGCTAATCCTTTTGTCTATAATCTACAAAAAACCTTACGTATTGTTCTAAATCATGGTTTATACATTCAGTTTGTCTGTTCATTTGTGAATAAAATGCTATTGACAACTTCATCTTAATTCCCAGTATTCTACTCAACTCTCTGATTAATTCTACCACAAACCATGGTCCTCTATCCAATATTACACTCTTCAGCAATTCATACAGCTTCCATACATTATCTCTGAACAATTTGGCTAATATGTTTTGCTGATATTCCTTCTAATATTGCTACAAAATAAAGTCCACTATTAAGTATATTCATGTCTTTTCTGGTACTTCATTTACCATTAGCTTCTCTGCTGATACTTCTGTTCTGTTCTTTATCCACTAATATAAATTACATCCATTTACATAATTTTCTATATCTTTTGTCACTTCTGGCCACCAATAATTCCACATTGCTAACTTTGTTATATTCCATGTCCCTTTGTATTTAGCTATTAGTATATCATAATGTAACTGAATGATCCCTACTCTCAACTGTTTATCCTTTGGTACATAAATATTTTTCTTCTTCAATACTAGCTCTCCATCAATCTGCAACTCATTTCTTTTTAATATCTTAACATTAGCTTCACTTCTAGTTTCTCTACTACTACTTCTGTTAAACTTTAAATCCATTCTTCTTTTATTAATCCTTTTTGTTATGATTGATGCCTCCTGGATGCAGCATGGACTTGGGCAAAGGGTAATGATAACATGATCAGCTGCACTGTAAGCATCTCAGTTAGCACCTTATATAGTAGATGCAATATCCTTGCTTTAGCCTTATAGACTATAACTCATTTTCCTCATATACTATAGACACTTTCTGTTATGAACTCAAGTCCTTTAGAGTTAGATGATAGAATAACTTCTTGTATTGAGTAACACAAGAGAACTCGATAGAGAACTCTTCTACAAACTAGTCTACCTTATATAGTTCTACAGATGGTCCATGCTAAGTACTGTGCACCCTACCCTAAACAACCATGTGTAGTCCATGAGGTCAAC
>Ga0157364_1007508_pt1 | contig 11282 bp, 5 predicted proteins | sample AttsexASBM2_FD_111476 | JGI IMG/M metagenome (GOLD analysis project Ga0157364, IMG submission 111476) | Fungus gardens microbial communities from leaf cutter ant in Ribeirão Preto, State of São Paulo, Brazil - Atta sexdens ASBM2 | ecosystem: Host-associated > Fungi > Mycelium > Unclassified ...
GATGTCATGACCCCTCCTTAATATCTCCGCTATTAGATAGCGAATTCTAGTGATTACTTGTAATTATTTATTCAGTAGCTCGCCATTACGCTAATATGCCAATTATATTCGGCATTTATTATATAATGCATTTTATTTTCAAGCCTTTTCAAACTTCCTTAAAGTATATTTCAGCATTTAATTATATACTGTTTATCATTTTTCTTCAACTTTAGCGTATTATAACACGAATATATGTATATATTTGATGTGTTGTTTGTTATTTAATGTTGTATTTGGCTGTATGCATTGTGTTATGCAAAGCTAAACAACAGCATGGCATTTTGCTAATGTGACCTTTTAAGCAGTCTGATCACTGATGGTCTCTCTCTGTTTTTTTTTAGATTTTATATCAAAATAATGATTTCGTAAATCGATTGTAACTCTATCTCTAATCTATAATATATATAGTTTACGTTGTATGTACTATAAATTTTTAGTATCTAACTAACAATAAATAGCTTATATATGGAAGAAGTTATATGTAGTCTGCATTTTACTGCATTTTACTTTTTTGTTAATTTTAACAAACCAAGTACTGTTTTTTTTTTTCAAACAAAATTAATTTTTAAAATATATTTTTGTAGACCATATTACTACCCCTGTTTCTCTTTGAGCCATTATCGCTAAATTTTTATAAATAATGTCCTAAGTGTTTTAAAATTTTGAGTAAATGTTTTATAATTTTGAGTCCAGAATCGATTGAATCACATTTAACAAATGTAATTATTAAGTTTTAAAATTTAAATATTAATTATTAACCACAAGTTATCATATAGAAAATAAATGGGATGCGATATTATTCTCTTCTATAGTATACGTTACGTATATTATAGATTTTCGTTATATAGATTCAAGAATAGCCCGGGGAAACTGTATTTCGCTTCCGTTATATTTAGTGTAGCAATTAGTACGAAACAGAATCCGCTTGAATGTCGGCGGCTCGTGACGCGAGGCACAAAACTTTTCCACGATAATTGAACGATCATGGTCCATTTACTATCCGTGTCTCCGAGATGGTATGTAAACGTCGCGCGACGTGAGTTTACGCAATGGGACACAGCACAACAAATATTTTGGCACAGGCTAGTAACCGCCGCCAAATACCATTTCGCAATCATAGAATTCGCTCGTCGTCGTCGTCGTCGTCGTCGTCGTCGTCGTCGTCGTCGTCGTCGTCGTCGTCGTCGTCGTCGTCGTCGTCGTCCACGTCGTCATTGCTCGCGCGCACTCCGTGCCCCGGTCCGGGCGAAATGGCAGGGCGGGGCGGCCCCCCCTCCCCCCCCTCCCGGAAAGCGTTCCCGAATAATTAGTCGCGGGTCAAGGCTCGCGCGGTGCTACGGGCAACAAAACAGCGCCCAGCTGTAACAAAACGAAAATAGGAGGAGAGCCCCCGGCTGCGACGGCCTCGAGCCGTCCGTCAGCGCTCGAAGGAAACGAATTCGATTTTTCGTTAGACCATGTTAGACCGCATACCGTGGCCTATTTTAAATTCTTTAATTGATAGATGCCATGTGAACAGATCGCGTGCTTTAAACGTGCCTCTCTCGACCTGCGCTGTGCACTAAACGACGGCATAAAATGGATATGATTGTGTCGACACGTCGCACTGTTTGTTACCGCGCTTGCAAAAATCGATTTTCTCAGCCGCGTGTCGCAGGTGCGCTACATTTATTGTACAATAAATGTGGCCGACATATTGGCTCGCGCGAGAACTATTAATCACGACCGAATTAATCCTACGAACGTTGCTGTCTTTCGTTTTTCTCTCTTTCCTCTACCTCTCTATTATTCTTAGCTTGTTCTAGTAATAAACGCCTTATCTGTCTTCTTCTTTCTTCCTCCTTCTCCTTCTCTCCTTTTTCTTTTTATAGTGGAAAAAGGGTCTGATTGTATTAATTAAAATTCTAAAGGGACAAATTACAGAATTTTCTTTTTAATTTATTATAATTCTACATCTTTAGATATGAAGAGAGCAATGTTAACCTAATCCCTTAAATAATATTTGTTATTTTCAACTTCGATGTGTATCAAAATGTAAATTAATCTATTTCTGTGATTAATTTTAGAATAAACAACGTCCATCTTGTAGTAAATAATGAATTATAAACTAAATTTGTGAGTTACATTTAATACATTTTCTTGAGGTAAATTATTTAACTCTACTGTTCTAGTTAAATTAATAACATCGAGTAGGAGCAGTGGCTGAAAAGAAAAGTTTTGAGCAAACTGTCTAATTGAAAATGGATGAACTAGAAGATTCTAATTATATTAATTTTCTTTAATAATTATATTAAAGAGTTCTGGTTATTTCAATTACAATTTCAACTACAATTTAGTAGACTTAATTAGAAAATTCTGTTTCATCCATTTTCAACCAGAATTCCAATTAAACCAAATATTTTTCTCAATAGATTAATTAATTCAAATAGGTATAATTTGACATTATGATTTTTAATCCTACGAACATTGCTGTTTCTTTCGTTTTTCTCTCTTTCCTCTACCTCTCTATTGTTCTTAACTTCTAATAATAAATGCCTTATCTATCTTCTTCTTTCTTCCTCCTCCTCCTCCTCTCTTTAAAGTAATTGAGATAATCAAAATTTTAATTGATATGATTAGAATCTTTTTCGTTCATTTTTAATGAGAAATTTTTGTTAAACGTTGCATAACAAGTATAATAATATCGCGCCGCAAAATTTGGAATTCATTTTTCTTCAACGTAACGAGTCTCCCATGCTTTTTATCAATGCACCTCGGCAAAACAATTCTTGAACTTTTCGTGTCTCCCGTCACCGTGCGGGCGGGTGTTGTGTGTCACTTCCGTTGGAAGGAAGGTAATCCGGGATTCCGGCGGCGGCTTTTCGACAGACTTAGCGTTTGCGCGGGTGGCCTCAGCGGGGTTTTGCATGCGAGCAGCTCGCCGCACCTCGACGAGGGATCGCATTATCCTATATCTCCGGTGATCTCCGCCGCGGAAACTTTCGTGTTCCGTTCGAGTTTTGGTCAGCCGGCGATGCGGCGAGCACGCGGAGGGAAAATGCGGGGGTTTGTTAAAACATAGTTAGATGGGGGATTAGGGGCATCCGTAGGTATTCAGGCTGCGATCGCAATCAAATTTCGGCCAAGTAAGTGGATGTATGCCGATCTCATTGATTAGATCGCGTGAAAACGTTGCATCGATGAGAAGAACTGCAGGGAGCGAGATAAAAATTAAATTTAAAGTACGGAAAGAATTATTCAGGAATGTCTTCAAAATATATATCTGCTGAAAAGAGAGTGATAATATTATTAGTTATCAAATGTTGAGGGAAATAGTTTCAATCAATTGTTCGGTTAATATAATCAAAACTAAATTTTACTTTTCTAAATATTTAATAAATATTACTAATATATAATAATATAATTAACCGTTTAGCAATAATTATTAAATGTTTACAAAAGTAAAATTATTTTTTGTTTATTAAAATTATTTTATTTAACATTTAGTAACTATTATTAGACTCTTTTTTCAATGAATACCAGTTTTACGTAGTCCGTTCTTATAGATCATCTTAAGTAATATCTTAAAATGCTGATATAATTGATTTATGACATTTCTAAACTGTACTTAAGACAGTTTTAAATGTAGGACTCGATTATGATACCAGCTTAAAAATTTCCGCCTGAAAATATAAAAAATTATATATAATTTTTTCGTGAAATTATTGTACAATTTTTTTTGTCATCTAATATAAGAATGCTTATCTTATATTTTTTGGCTTGCCTCTTTGGCGATTTGAAGTGGATTAAACATTCTAGCGATACTTACTGTCAATAAACCGATTTATCCCTTAATTGCTTAGAATTCGCGCTATTAGAGGAAAGAACCTGCTGAGTTTGCGAGAAAAATAAACTCGAACATTTCCCCGTACGAATTCATTACTTTTTGAAGAATTAAATAGAATCATGCGCGCAGATGTTCGCTCGTAATTACGGTGTCGATAATGATCGTCTTCTCGCCTCAAGATTCGCACACCGTTTATAACGAGCGCCGTTTAATCTCATTTCTACAAGATTATCCCGGGCTGCACGGTGTGCTCTGATTATCTGCTTTTAGTTTCGAATTTCAAAACAAGATATTCTTAATAGCTTCGATAATTGTGAATTTTGGTTGCAAGTATCTCGAATATTTTCCTTATTATTCTGCACAGTAAAACGCTACTGTGTCATTTTAAGAAATATGATATGTAAATGAAAAATAACATGTAGTATTGACAAGGTTTTTTGTAAAAAAATCTGTTACGTGTCTTGTAATTAAAAACAGAAACAAGAGATTAACCAGGCGATCGATTGACGGGTTCGAACATCTGCGTATGTATACTCGCGTAGATTCCATGTTATCCGTCTGCCGGGAGAATGCTTTTCAATAATGCAGTACCGTGGAACACGCTGGTAGTCGCTGAAATTGCGCTGTTTATGTAAATGAAATTGCAACGGAGATAAAAAGTTTCCTCCAAGTTTTGTTCGCCAGCTCTCGCGCGCAAACTTTTTAAATTTATACGGATTGCTAATTATCTTTCCTAACTGGCGCAAAACTGCGAGATAGCGACCATATAAAGAATCAAGGGGAAATTAATATTCACGAACGAATAAACTTCTTTTTTTTTTATATATATAAAAAAGGCGAAAATGCGATATATCAAAGATAGGGTATTAACTAAGATAATTTCGTTAGATTTTTGAATTTTTTTGTCTGTTAGAGGACGTATATGCATTTCTTTTGATTCATTTTTCTCTCCAATCTATAACCATGTTAAAAAATGAATTTTGCCAAAAATTTAAAAATTAAAAAAATTTCATTCTTTTTTTTTTTTTTTTTTAAAGTTTTTTCCCCACCAAAAATTAAAAACTTAAAATTTTTATTTGATTTTAGATTGAATAAAAGAGAAAAACATGTTGTGAGCATCTCTTAAAAATTTTGATTTAATCGGATTAAAATTGCTGCACGAGTTATTGCGGCAACAGCGAGGTATTTTTTAATGCTCATATAAGAAATTTCCAAGTAATTGCAAAAAAATATTTTATAATATTTGAAAACATTTATAAAAAAAAACATTTAAATATTAATAAAAAATTAATGTATAACCAAGTTTCAAATTTATAGTTTTTATATTTTTTCTAAAAGAATTCCTAAAAAAGATACTGAAAGCGAGAATGCCTTTTTAAATGTTATAAAAAAACTAAGGAATGCATTTAAGGTGCTTGTTTATCGATAAAAAATTTTCTTGCATTAATTGGAATTCTAGTGAAAATCAGAAAGGTACAAATCACTTGAGATAATTAGAAATTCAATTACAATAATCAAAATTCATTACGATCAGAATTTGTTTTATTTGTATTTCTTGTTGATCTGCACAACTAGAACATTATCCTCAATGGCTTGATATTACAGAAAAATATATGATATACGTTTATTCATTTGATATTCGAGCAGAGTGTTTTAAAATTAAAGAGCATTTCGAGACCTATTTTGAGAATTTCGAAGTTCGCTTCCAACCAAGCGGAATTTCAGATCGCATCCCGTTTCCGACTCTTTTATTCGCGTTTCGATGAGGCAAAGCGTCATGAAGAAATATTTTGCATGTGAATATTGCTGATACGACAACTATTCTCTTTCGGAGGCAGCAGTTTCCGGAAAAACATGCGAGGAACTTGGATTGAGAGTATAAATGACGGATGCAGGGTGTAGCGATCTATTCTCGAGATTTGCATTTATTATTTCTGAGATATTGAGAGACTCGGAGACAATGGAGCTGGCCTGACAAGAGGCAGACGATGTAATATGACGGCATTTGCGACGACGCGACGAAGAAGCTTGCGTTTTAACTATCGCCGTTGAGTCCCCTCGTTGTCGCTGAGGGGCCCTTCCGTGTTGCAACCGCAGGGCTTAAAATGGCCTCGTTAACTTTTGCATTATTTTCAGTGAAACAATGAGATCTCCGAGATATATCGCACTGGCGTTTATCTTGTGCTTGACAAGAGGCTCGCGATAGTACCGCATGTATACTATCTCATTCCGGTTTTCGCGCTGTGTTTGTAACACGGTAATTTTGCACGCGGTGTTTGTGAACGTACAATTAGTGGCCGGCGACAAATACCGGATGAAAAAGTTTAGCTTTTATAAAATAAAAAGAAAATGTAGAAATAAAAATTTTATGCAAATGGAGCAACGTATAAAAACCAGCTATTTAAATTACTCTTGCATTTTTAGCGTAACATTTGTCGTTTAATGGCGAAGCCATTATTGCATTACGTAATGAATTTCGTTCATCGAATTGATTTTTTTTTTAGTGGCCCGATCTTCGTTAATCATCGACGTAGTAATGAAGCCGCATCTAATCCTTGACAGCCTTACTCTCGACAAAGGAGCAGGATCAACTCGAAAGGAGGCTCAACGTCTCTCATGGGGGTAGGGGGTTACTTCGTAACTAGAGATATCGCTGTCGGGTGTGAGGGATGCGCAGGTCTGAGGGAGGACGTTACCGCCGAGATAGACATACAGTGGCATTATAGCGATGAGACCGCGCACCGCGTCGCGTATTTTATGCAGACTGTATATGCACCGAGTCTCTGACAGGCTAGCTTGTCTATGCGTCGTAAGATTTCCTAAGGGATAAGACACCGCAGCATCGACTTCGGGTATATCGGCCCTGAACGAGATATTTCGTCTGGAGAGAACGGCCCCTCGATAACTCAAGTCAAATTTATATTTATCTTAGGGAACTTAACAGTGTTGGAAACCTTGAAGAAAGAGAGAGAGGGGGGGGGGAAGGAAAGCAGGATATTTATTAAATCGCTTAAATATTAAATTCTCTAGATATCCTAGATAGTTTAAATATCTATAATTGCCATTTGTATTAGACCGATGAGAATAAATCAAATTAAAAGAATAAAATAAAATAAATCAATTAAGAGAAATGAATCTATTTTTTTATCAAAGCGTGCATCTCTCTCTCTCTCTCTCTCTCTCAATATTTAAATATTTTAGAATGAATTTATATTTGTATATATAAAATATGTTAATACTAACTAACATTGCAAACCAAGATGCAAACATTGCACCTTTTTTGGTCTTGAAACGCATAGACAGAACTAAAAATAATATCGCATATTTTAAATTAAGCAATTTAATAATTTTTTTATGCTAGTAAGGAGGATTCTAGAAGGATATTAATAATTCGATGCTAATCTAAGCATCTTAAGAAATAATTTAATTTATTGCAAAAAATATTATCTCAGCCAGGATTAAATATCTATTATGCACACTTAAATTATGTTGAAACTTTGATACATTTCACGCTTCGTACTTTTTTGCTCTGGGATTTTTGTTAATAACAATTAAGAAAGCTTCAAATAATATTTCGAGTGACTTTGAAACTAATCCGAAGAGAGCAGCCCCTTGATAATTCAAATCAAACTTATATTTATCTTGATTTCTTAACAGTGTTGAAAAATTCAAAAAGAGAGAGAGACAGAAAGCTCGACAGAGTAGTTATTAAATCGTTTAAATATGAAATTCTTTAGATTATACTAGACAGACTTTTAAATATCTATTATGTTCACCTAAATTATATTGAAACTTCAATGCGTTTAACGCTTCGTACTTCTTTGTGCTGCGATCTTTATTAATAATAAAAAAGGTTTCTAATTATTCGTTTCCAGTTTAAAACTAATTATTGTGGCACGCTCATCAAAGGACTGGAAGATAAAAGAACGGAATTTAATTGATTCTCCATTTTACACGGTTTAGTCTTGTGTTTGCCCATCATGCTTTTCACGCCCGGCTTCTTCTGAGTTAATGATCCTCGATTGCTACACGGCATTTGCATGCGCGACAAGTTAGGAAGAGGAATACAGCTTGTCACGTCAAGTATTTGCACGTGCCATTGTGCACGAAGATGCGATCAACAGAACACCTTAGCGGAAATCGTTGCCGATTTGTATTTAGAAATGTATTTAGAAACTTGTGGTTTTATCAAGTACTCTGATACAAAAGCTACAAAAGAAATTTTATTTATTTATTTTACCGAACACTTTACGCAAAAACGCCCGAGGAAACTCGATTAGACCATCGATTGCCAGGGAAATTGAACCCTTTCCAATAACGATAATTGTCAGGTTGAAATGAAATTTTCCATTAAACGAGCAGAGACAATACGCTTTCGTGCAGTAAAGCGAGAAACCGTGCGATCCTTTCATCTTATTCGCATCTGTGGAACGTGAAATCGGATTTACGTACGTCGATAAGGTATTGCGTTCGCACGGGATTATTTCTGGAAACTTGGTTAAGCCACAATTTCTCGATTGCTTCATGCGGATCGCTGAAGGGTAAATTTTAAGTTCTATACTTTTTGAAGCACATGCACAGCAAATCGGATTTTTGAACCGCGATTAAGAAGAATCGATTTAGCAAATCTATTCGGTATGATGAGCATATATGCTTTTTCAGAAATTTATATTCCTCTGCAGAGAAAATAATATCACCTCAAATTTTATAAAATAAATTATTGAGAAAGATATTGTAATAGCATGATTGAGGAAAGATTTTTTTTACACAGAAAATATACTATTTTGTTGAAGTACTTAAAATTTTAGCTCGATACAGATCTGCAAATAATTGTTGGATTATCAAAACGTGTTGGACGTTTAAATTGGACACATGATAAGCATGATGAGTAATTATGTTGCAAAAAGTTTTAACATTCTAGCAACTATTTTAAGCATCCTTCATATTTAGTTTGATCCATTTTAGTCCAACAAAATTATTTTCAGCTCCTTATTCTAAATCCCTAACTGAATTTTTAGATACATGAACAATTTTTGGTGAAGTATCTATAAAAATTAAAGTAGATACAGATCTGAAAAATACTTAAAAATAAATTTGAAAATAATTTTGTTGGATTATTAAAATCGTTATGTATGAAATTCAAGCATGATGAGCAATGCTGTAAACAACATTTTGATATTTTAGCAATGAGTTTTAGCGTTCTACCTAATTATTTTAATAACAAATTCAACAAAATTATTTTCAGATTTATTTTTAGGTATTTTTAGGTATTTCGACTATTTTTTCCATGTAGAATTTAAATGAATATGTGCAGTTTAAAAAAATAATAGGTTTAAAAGATATAAAAATTTAAGATTTATGCGCTTATTCGAGTTTGATTCAATTTTTAATATTTTTCTTTTGATTACTTTTATAATCTTTAAAAGACATAAAAGATTAGACATAACGTGATGTAAAAAAAAGGCTGGGGATTTCCCTGGGGGGTGAGACAAAGAGCGCAATTTTCTTTACGCAATCTCCAACTTTATCCAATGATAAAAATACGCACGTGGCAATCATCTAGTGGGCAGTAGTTACATTTGGCTGACAGCCATCTTTTACCTGCGATTATTAGAGAGACTATTCACGTTGCACGTGACACGAGCCTCAAGGCAAGTAGCTACATTACACGCGATGAATACTCGGTGGCGACACGTCGGGACCGTGACCCATCATCGCGCCATTACGAGTATTCGAATTCGTGCCAAGCGAGAGTTTTTCAATCGCGCAGGTCTAAATCAACCCTCTAATAAGGGGCTGCGCACAATCAAAAGAATAGGGAACGGGGAACAAAGAATGAGAATTTCAACCTATCAGAAACTATTCCACATAATTTCTTATAGCTTGAAATTCTTAGGGAAAATTCACACCCTGACAGAAAAGTAGAAAGCAGAAAAGCAGAAGCCAATCAAAACTCGCGCTGATATACATTTTACTTTTCTGCTTTTCTACTTCCAGCGCGAGTTCTAATTGGCTTCTGTTTTTCTACTTCCTGTTTTTCTGTCTAGGTATGAATTTTTTTCTTATTCTTTGTTCCTTACTGCTTATTCCTTTGATTGTGCCCAGCTCCTAAGATTCTGGACATGAGGAAGCCACTTTTGATTGATTCGCGATTTTTTCAATAATTCCTGAGAGAGAGAAAGGAAAAAAATAGATAAAAAAAGGAACAGAAAGAAAAAGAAATAATAAATGTATGTTCTCTCTTGCAAATTCTTGTTGTTATAACTACTATCCTACATACAAAATTGCGGTTTGTATCTAGACTTTTATTAGAGAATCTCTAAGCCGATTTATCGCGATGAAGAAGAATTACCCGTCGCTGTTTATAAATATTTGATTTTCTAGCTTGATGATGTCTAATCCACTGAATGTATATATGGTAGCTTGATGAAAAAAAGAAGCCAGCCGATGGAAAGATATGCGTCTACACACGAGCATTCAGTCGTGCATGTGTTTTTGCTGCTAACACCCCGCGGTTTTGTATGGCGAGCACGACAGTGATGTCTGCTGTCTAGTTCGATGCGAGATGAAATAACGTTCAGAATTACCGACGTTTAGAAATTGAAGAACGGTTTTGTTTTCCCCTGCAGATATAAACGAACGTCATGCCTGTTTTATGGGTCGACAAATGTTTGACATACATAACGGAATGTTTTTACGATGTTGATAGAAATGATTATTATTTCACGTCGCTTAGTCGAGTTATGTTGCTTTTTTATTTTAGCATAGTATTAATTTCGTTATTTCCTGAAATACAGCCATGAGGATTACGTTTAGAATTAAAAAAAGTTTCACTGGATTAGCGAAGAACATGTAGAAAAATTAATCAAGAAACTTATGATAAAAATAGTAGCCTCCAGTACTTGACAGATTTAAATTAATCTCATCTCTCTCTTATTGCCAGTAAAGAAAAGATTTCGATTTACATTTTTAACTTTTAACATAAAGTCATAGAAAATCAATTCGATGTTATAATTATCTTAAAGAGATTTTACTCAGATAATTTAACGAAATCTCGAAGTTTCTGTTCTTCGATATCGGAAAAGATTCGATCGAGGACGCGACATAAAAATTCACTTCTAGAACAAATGATCGTTCATCGACAATGCGAGGAACGTGCTGTGTACAAAAGAAAAGCTATTGAATCAAGCGGATCGATCGTTTTCGACGTGCTATCTCAATTCCTCTTGTCACTTTGTCGTTATTCACGTCGATGATCTGGGACGTTTTAAAAAGAAAGACAGAGAGAGAGAGAGAGAGAGAGGGAGGGAGGGAGGGAGGGAGGGAGAGACAGAGCGAGAGAAAGATAGAGGAATGATGAGAACGATGTCTTCGACAGTTTGAGAAAAAATTACGTCCACAAGGAAAATGGACC
>Ga0157364_1007509_pt1 | contig 11281 bp, 12 predicted proteins | sample AttsexASBM2_FD_111476 | JGI IMG/M metagenome (GOLD analysis project Ga0157364, IMG submission 111476) | Fungus gardens microbial communities from leaf cutter ant in Ribeirão Preto, State of São Paulo, Brazil - Atta sexdens ASBM2 | ecosystem: Host-associated > Fungi > Mycelium > Unclassified ...
AATGCAGACAATTTAACAAGTATTGGAATCCAATGAGAGAGACAATGAACCACTTTATTGCTTTCTTAGAATTTAATCCAGATGCTTTCTCTTTTGGAGAAGTTATTACTTTCTTTTCTTTTTATTTTTATTTTTATTTTTCTCTTTAGTCCTATCTAATGTAGTTAAAAAGTAGCTACCATAGTCTGCCTATATACTCTGTGTAATAAATTGTTGATTTAAAAAAATTATCATATAGGCTTTAACATTTAGCTCTTTAAGTGTATTCTCCAATAAGTTGATTTTGTGATACCATTCTTGGCTTTCTAGCAACTTCTTAAATTGAATAAGTGTATAAAATGTTGAATATACTCTGGTAGATCTTCCAGATTGACTGGATCTGGTTCCTTTCCTATTTTCTAGTATTCTTTATCTATTTCTTCTGTTAGCATAATTCTTCTGATTCTTGATTTAAATGAAATATTCTGATGCTGTATTCTGTATTCTTTCAGACATTTTGTAAACTATATATATTTTTGTCCCAATTAACTTCTGAATTATGTTTGACCAACCAGTCATGTTCCAAGAACATATCTATGCCATTTAAGTCTTTTACTACCATGTTAATATTTTCTGATGTCCATTGATTTCCAGTTTCAATGGTACAAACTGAATTACTCTGTAATTTTCACTCCTGATTCCATCTGTATTAAAGGTATCAAATAGTCTTGGTAATGGTACTGTTTTAATTCATTCTTTCTTTACTAGTTATTCATCTATACCTGTATAGGTACATCTTGAGTTAACCAGTGTCTTGAGCAATAATTCTTTTCTATTTAATGTTTTCATGTTCATGTATATTTAGTTCTCTTTCTTTGTTATCTCTTTATTGAAAAATAAAATATCAATTTTTGGGAGATTTACTATATATAAATGTTTGTTGTACTATGCCTACTCTAAATCTTGGACAAAACTCACTTCTCTATCATTGTTCTTTTTATTCTTGTCCTCTAAATTTACTTTTACACTTCTATTCTTTATCTTCTGTCCTGCTCTGCAATTCTTTGCAAGATGTCCCACTTTGTCATATTTATAACATTTTTTCATTTCTCTTTCTTTCTTCAGCTTTCTACAGTTTTTTGCCGTATATTTATATATATTGCAATTGAAGCATCAGGACTTCCTTTCTTTATCATAGTTATCTTTGATCTTCATAATATCTATGGGCAATATTTTTTTTCTATAAATAATTTCTGATCCTATTTTATAGTCTTATCTTTCTTTTGTAGATTTATATTCTTGTCTAACTGATAACATTGCTATCTTCTACTCCTTGAATAACTCTGGTGCTGTTATAGGTAGATACTTTAGTATTGTTATGATAATATTGCTTCTGACATTCTTCTTCAATAAAAAATATAGCATAAGTATCATCAGTCTCAGCCTTCATGGCTAATAGTTCAAATTCTGTTATAAAATTTGCAATGTACTTCTGCCCTTGTCAGAAGGTCTTAATATTTTATTCTATATCTGCTGCTTTACTTGTTATGGTTTAAGAACCTTAGAGTAGGTCAAAGAAAGAGAATCTTGTATTGGTTAACACAAGAGAACTCAATAGAAAACTCTGTACAAAATTGTCTATTTTATATACCTAAACTGATGGTCTGTGCTACCCTATAATTAGCTTACCCTAAATGACTATGTATATGTCTTAAGATTAACATGTATTAAACATGCTGTAGTATCAGGTGTGGTTCACACCAGGGGTGGAAGTCTATAGGATTAGCTCAGAGATGTGTAAACTTATAGAATGACCTTGGTTTCAGCTTATGTGCTGTGCTGTCTGTCTGCTGTATAGTCACAACTTCAGATGGGGGAAAGAAGTCCAAGATGGAAGTGAGTACTGATTGGTATGTCACTGTTGAACACCGGAGATCAAGTTAAATAAGAGTTATCTTCGTCAATTATCAGAATAGTGAATTACAGTGTAACTACTAGTCTTATATACAAGTATATAGTATAGAAGATGCTCAGGGTTTCAGTGGTATAGCCCCTATTATCCCAAGTGGAGGTTTCAGTGGTAAGACACTAACAGGAGTAAAAGGACTCTGCCATGAGAGACTAAGTCAGATAGGAGTATTCCTATCATGAAAGATGGAATATCTAGATGGTTGTACCACCGCTATGTAGACATGTTGTGAGAAAGGTGGCCTTTGTAGAAGATAGGCTTTGTAGAGTAGATGTTGACAAAGCAGTATCACCATGGAGATGTATTCTCTGGATAGGTGAACTTGGCATATAATATATAGTAATATTATTCTTTTCTAGATCCTTTTATGATATTTCATGTGATATGGAATCATGTGACTTTGTGACAAATGTGACAGTAACATATAACCTCATACTAAACTCTAACTCTAGGTACCAAAATAGAAAAATAAATCAAAAAGAAAAGAAAGAAATTAAAAACAATTAAAGTCCACTATCTTTGACTTTGATATTACTTTTATAACTGAATGCTGTTTTTATTTCTTCAACAAATTTATTTTGATTCTGAGTATCATCATAGTCTTCAACTGATTTTCTTCTAAGTATAAATGATAGCTGTATACTCTCTAAATTGGGCTTATATTACAGTAATCTTATTATCTATTACTATAACTTTGTTACTCTTAAGAAAAAATTATATATCTTTCTATTATTCCTTGAATTTTGTCTAGTCTTCATAAAAACATTCTAGGTCTGTGTCAGAGTTGCAAACAATGAACTTGATTTCATTTTATTTCAATTTTATTTTATTTTATGTTTTTTTATTTTAGACTTAGATGAAAGTGTGATGTGATGTCACATGTGACAGTTATAAAGCATGACAAATGAATGACATCTGTAACAAGATTGTCACATATGTCATGGTTATGACCATAGTATAGCAATAACATGTTGGTCTTATGGCAAGTATATGTACTTTAGAGTAGGTTATTCATAGTGTGCACATGGACCATGGTCTGTGGTATATAAGGTAGACTAATCTATACTTAGAACTTTATTAAGTTCTTTTGTATTACTCAATACAAAAGTTGTCTTTTGTCTTTACTCTAAGACTTAAGTCATAATAGTCTGGGACCATACTCTTTAGTACTACTACTTGTGCAAGTTCTTTTAGTACTGTTGGTGCTGCTGACATGTTGTATAATAACTATCTCTGTTATTCTTGTTCTTTTTATTTAGTGATTCTCAATGATTCCAATATTTCTTTTAGTGTCTTAATGTCTGTAGCTTCTTATCTGATTTTATCTATCTTGTCTGTTCAATAGTCTGATCACAATACTGTCTTGATGTTTCTTTAATAATCTAACTATTATAACATTCTAGTGGTCTGACTACTATATACTTTCCTTTTACAAGATAAGCTTGAAAATACTTTACCAAATTTTATGATTCTAAGCTTGGCTCAGATTACAACTTAGGCAAAGACTTAAGTAAGGATAGAGAAAATGATCAATTGGTAAAGCATAAAGATACTAGCTTGTATCTACTACTCTATATATCTGATAACCAATAGTAAAGCATTCATGAGTATACAATGAGAGAAACATAAGGAGAATACAAGAAGAATATGAGAAAGTCTCCACTATTGTATGAGGTGCTGACTGATACAACATGAAGAAAAGATAACATGTAGTAGTTAATGATTGAAAATAAACCAAACTCTAACATATTTATAATGTGTTGTATCTAGCTTAACTTTGTCATGTGATTGTAATTTAGGATGTGAAGAGGAGATTTTAAATAAGAACAAGTATGGCACTTAATCCAAGTTGATTGTCAGACCAAGGAATTATTGTTAGTTACCAAGGAAGTTGTCACTTGGAACTCGATGAAGTTTGTATTGGAATAGAGAAAGCTTGCCTATAGAGTAACTAGTAATTGAAATATAGTGTGATCTGTACAAAAAGAGAATAATTAGTTCATATGTATTTGGATGTTATCTATGATAAATAACAAATGCAAATAGGTTAGTATGTGGCATCTCTGAAGAACTTTATCCTATCTCTATCTTTGGTATAAATAAATACTTGGAAGGTAATGCCAAAAACACTATATATTTACTTCTCAGAATTGTAGCCTTTATTAGACAACACAAATTAGAAGATAAGACTACTAAGAATATTCCTCAAATTTCAGAATTCAGTTTTGTAGCTTGGAACTTTCTCTCAGCTATTTATGAATCTGGCTGGAATATATTAACAGCTAACAAGGATCAGAAGTCTTTTAGACAATGTGTTTCTACACAATTCAATGGGAAATCTATAAACAACTTGGTTTCAAATAAAAAAAACAAAAGCAAACAAGCTAGCATCTTGGCCAAATTAAAAATTTTTAAAGACAACTAGGAATTAAACTTGAACAAACAGAGCAATAAGCCTTCATATACCTAGGCTTACAAGAATAACATCTAGAATTTCTTTAAGAAACTTTCTACAGAAAAAATCTCTGAAATCCACAATATTGTGTCAAACTTGAACTGAAAAGGCAAACCCAAGCTTAATATGATCACCAAGGGTCCATTAAGAAAACAAGTTATTATTCCTATGAGATTAAACAATGCTAAAAGAGTAATGGCAAAAGCAAACACTTATATATCTAACATTAACAGATTCTTGAAGAGAGTTAAATCTGAGATTTCTGTTGACTTTATTTGTTCTGATAACAAGAGACTACTTATAACCACCAACAAAGTAGCTGTAACTTCTGACTTGAACATCATTAAGAAATATATCAAGAATTTCAATGACATTAACTCAAGTAATATTATAAGCCTAAGTGTTATGATTCAAGACTCGAAGTGTTAAGTCAAGAAACAACTCTTGTACTGGAGTGACACAAGAGAACTCGATAGAGTTCCTAATACAAAGTAGTCTACCTTATATACTATTACCCATGGTCTGTGCTAGCTACTGTGCATCCTACCCTAAACGACCATGAGTATAATATGAGGTCAGCATATGTTGTCTATGCTGTATGACATCACTTTGTTCCAGAACCTTCTACTTCATTCTCCCAAGTCCCGTGATCAGTCTTGTGACTACGCCATCAATTTGTGACTGATGTGACAGTGTGACTGATAAACCCTAACCTGAGTTGTTCTAAAAATAGAAAGATAAAAAGAAAAAGAAAAAGAAAAGTAAAATGAAGTGAGAAGAGAAAATAAAATGAAGTCCACCGTCAATGATCTTGACACTAAGGCTTCCATAATCTAAATCTTACTTAAAAATCCTTAGCATCTCCTACTTTGTCAAAAATACTAACCTCTTTATCTCATCTAATATCATTGAAAGTGTTATTAAAACAAATTACATTTTCAACAACATAGTTTTAACATTACAACCATGTATTATCAAAATCTCTCCAAGATCAGATATAGCAGTCATCTAGATTAATAACTGGGATTCCCAGAATGGCTTGAATGCAAGATTGCTTATTAATAGATGCTTTAACATTGGTAGTCACATTACCACTATTTATGGTACTAATATGAACTCTAGTGTTCTCCAGTGTAAAAATTACTAGAAGTGGGGCTATACTATATTTGCATATTGTATGTATGGAGCTAAATGCCTAAAGTACAATAAACCATATAAGCTGGAGCATTATAGAAACATAATTTGGTGTTACAAAGTCAACTTCAAAATAAATCCATTTAGACTCAAAATTCCAAGAGAGGAATCTTGTTTATATTCATCCAAATATGTTAACTGTAAAGACAACTACTAAGTAGATAGCTATAACTGTTCAATTTGAAAACATAGGTTCAACCATGACTAGTACAGCAAGAAGTCTCAGAAGCTCTCAGAAATCAAAGCTAACTTAATTTACTTAGTTGTAGGTAGGTCAAAATTATGATTTTAAAAAGCCTCAAAATCTTTTTGCAAAATTTTTGAAAAAACTATCTCCTTACTAATCTTATTTTAGGAAACAACAAAAACATTATATTTATTCATTCACAATGTCATCATTATGACAGGTGATTTTAATATTAGAGACTGTAGATGGGATCCCTATTATCTATTTCATTCCATTCATAGCGATTCTCTTTTTGACATTGCAGACTCCTTTTCTCTGGACATTTCTAATCCTATTGAAAACGTTCCTACTAGATTTTCTGACAATGACCACAATACTAACTCTGTTTTAGATTTAGTATTTCTTTTCCCATCTTTTCCAGAATTCAACCAGCATTGTATTCATCCAGAGTGGAGACTTTCATCAGATCATGCTCCTATTACTATCGATATATCCATTCGGGAAGAAAGAATATCACATTCATGATGTTCACTAGCAAAAGGAAGTGATGAAAAGATAAAATTCATCAAAAATGTCATCCAGATCATCAAAAATGTGAATACGTCCTCTTTTCAAAACACTGAAAACCTCAAAGAGATGAACTATAGTTCAACTACTCATGTTCAAAATTGAGGAATTCTGGCAAAGAAACTTGAAACCAGTAAAAATTACAAGACATTCCAAAGCTTGGTGAAATGATGAATGTTGACTATCCCTAGACAAATATTGATTATCTCGAAGTCTTGAAAACTGGCGCAGCTTCAAAAACACTGTCAAGAAAACAAAGCAACTTTTCTTTGATGACAAATGAGGAAATTGCAAATAAAAAGTGTGGCCTATGGGAACTTATGAACTGGGTCAAGAAACAAAAGCTCCCTATGATTGAAGCTATTCAATATGAGGAACATCTATGTATTAAGCTAGAAGATCTTTGGATTACTCTACACAATTCCTTTAATTCTGCTCAGACACGAGAAAATGATATTCATGTTCTAGATGATATTCCTAACAAGTCAATGAAAGAGTGGAATTCATTTTCCAAGCAAGAATTAATCAATGCAATTGAAAAATGCAATGATTCATCTGCTCCGGGCCCTGACAAACTAACCTAGAGCCATATCAAGATCATCATTAGAGACAAAGATTGTTTATCTAAACTAATAGACATCGCTAATGCTTGTATATATTTGGGATATTGGCCATCTCATTTCAAATCGTCAACAATAGTCATAATTCCCAAACCTAACAAAACTGTATACAATTTGCCCAAATTGTATCAACTGATTGTTCTTTTGAACACAATTGGAAAACTTTTTGAGAAAATTATTGGAGACCATCTTCAATTCCACACTATCTCTAACAATTTCATTTATCGAAGCCAGTTAGGAGGTCTTAAACAGAAGTCTACCACAGATGCTGGTGTTATCCTCACTTATATAATTTACTCAGAATGGGTTAAAAATCTCACTACAAGCACTTTAGCATTTGACATTGCTCAATTTTTCCCTTCCTTGAATCATCAACTCTTTCCTCTTATTCTCGACAAGGCAGGCTTAGACCAAAGAGTGTCCATATTCTTCAAGAATTATCTAGTAGGAAGTAAAACCAAGTATATTTGGAATGACTTTATTTTCCCTTTATTTGACATTAACATTAGTGTTGGACAAGGTTCTGCTTTATTGCCTATTCTTTCAACTCTTTACCTTTCTCCTGTTTTCTATTCTTTAGAAAAACATCTAAAAATTCTAAAAATTCCTATTTCTATGATTTCTTTTGTAGATGATGGCTTGTTTGTTTCTCAAAGCAAATCCATTTTGTAGTTATAATGTCATTTCATCTATCCTTTTGAAATATGGTCTCATCATCGAACATGGAAAAACTGATGTTTTTCACTTCACTAGATCTCACAGAACTTATAATCCCTCTCCTCTCGATCTAACTCCCATTGGTAGCCTCTTGCTCCTCCCCAAGGAAACCTGGAGATATTTAGGCTTTATCTTTGACTGTAAACTCACATTTAGAAGTCATCTAGACTTCTACTCCAATAAAGCAATTTCTACCATCAAATGTATGAAGCTGCTTGGAAATTCAACTAGAGACATCAATCCTCTTCAAAAGAGAAGACTTTATAGATGTTATGCCCTTCTCATAGCGTTATACGGATTCCAGCTGTAATATTACAACAAAGTATCTACACACTATCATCTTAATATTTTGAGAAAAATGCAACAAAGAGCTGCTCTATGGATTACTGGAGCCTTTCAAATATCTCCTTCTTTGGGTGTTGAAGCCATAGCTGGACTTGTCCCCATCCACCTTCATCTGAAGAAATTATATAGAATATTCTTACTATGATAATCTTCTCTTCCATCCAATCATATTATCTACAGCATTCTCAGTTCTGACAGGTTGCAAGAATACAAAAGTCATAATGCGTCCACTGATCATCTTATGGCTAAACAGAGAAGTCAGTTTAAATCACCTATTATTGATGTAGATGATAAAAATAATGAAATTTTCCCTTCCTTTTCTTTTTTCAACAAGGAATTTAATCCTGTAAATCGTATTGTTGACATTTTTCCAGACCATTTTTCTTTTCACCCTCATTCTTCAAATGTCAAAAAGCACATAAAAAACTTAGAAGAAATCATGCTTTGGGCATCTTCTGATCCCTTCTGATCTATAGTCATGTCAAATGTGAGTATCAAGAACCAAGTCACTACTTCCATTTTGCACATTCATTCCTTTAACAAACTTATTGTCAAAACTTTACACAGAGCTATTAATATTACCACAGCTGAAGCTGAGCTCTTTACCATTCATTGCAGTATAAATCAAGTAGTTGTTAACCATAACATCAAACATATCATAGTCATCACCGACTCCCTTCACATCGCAAGAAGAATCTTTGACTCTTCCACTCATCCATATCAAATCCACTCTGCAGCTATTTCATCGGAACTTAGAGAATTCTTTTCCAAAGATTCTCAAAGCCATATTAAATTTTGGGATTGCCCTAGTAAACAACAATGGGCTCTTCACCAGATAGTCAACAAAGAAACCAAAAACATGGTTTCTATCCCAATATTCCTATGCAAATCTTCCTGGGATTTCTGCAAAAAATCTGAGTACAATTCCATTCTGTCTCAGTAGAAGATGACTTTTCAAACATCTGATTCTAAAGAGAGAAACTTCCTCAATCTGTTAAGTGATGACTTACTTCCTATTGAATCTTCGTATTCCAAAGGCAGCCCATGGCTTTTGCAGTTCAGTCATTCAAATTTGCTTTGTACTCAAGCATCAAGAGCTATTACCAATCATGCACCAGTAGGAGAATATCAATTAAGATTCTTTCCTTCAGAAATCTTTAGCTGTCTATGTGGTTTATATCCCATCGAATCAAGACAACACATTCTTCATGAATGTCAAAGGTTCAACAAGTATTGGAATCCAAGAAGAGATACCCTATCTCATTTTTCACTTTTTCTACAACTCAATCCAAGTGCTTTTGTGTTCACTTAATCACTTATATCCTATGTTACTAATTGTAGCTCATTATCAATTTTATCCTCTTTTTCTTTCTTCTTTTTTCCTTTTCTTTTCTTTTCTTGTCTGTTTCTTTTCATGTTGCTTCTGTCTGAATGTATGTAGTTACGAAGTAGCTATCATAGTCTACCTTCACATTCTATATAATAAATTGCTGATTCAAAAAAAAAGTGTGATGTCACAACTGTCACAGTTACAGTCACACAATTAAATAACATATAAAATAATATAGAAGATTCTAAAATAATAATATTATATAGTATATTTACTATATATTAATCTTATGAATAATACATGGTTTTTAGAGTAAGTTAGTATTAATATTGCTGGATAGTAAGACCTTATCAGTCAGTAGTCAGAGATGATGGTTTAATGATTAAAGAAAGATAAGCAAAGATCTAGGGTATTATAACAGAAGTAGGTAGGAGTTTGATGGTATTGTAATAAAGTATTAGTATAAGACTTGAGGAATAAGATATCTACAGAATTGACTTAAGCTTCAGTAAGTGTTATAAACTCAAATTTAGATGAGATAACAAGTCTTCTTACATTTACTCTTCTTTCTAGATTACTACAACTTGAAGCAAGAAGCACTAAATAAAAGTTGATACTTTAGAAATCTACTAAATATTAATCTTATGAATAATATATACTCTTTAGAGTAGGTTAGTATTAGTCTTATACAAACTACTAGCTAGCATATATAAAGTAGATATATTATACTAGGAACTTTAAGTTCTTTTTTTGACTACTCACTAAGTCTTAGTTGTAATATGATATTCTACTTGATTAGAAAACTTTATCTTGTTCCCTTAGAATCTCTTTGGAAGTGAGTTATATATTTAGTAGTCTTAAATAATATCACTTGAAATTTCTCTAGAATCTCAAACTTTACTAAACTTTATAAATTTCATCTAGTTGTTTTAATATTGTACCTCAACTAATTACTAATTACACTGATCATATATTTTGAAAGTCTTACTTAGAAGTCTTATAGAGAACAAGTCCACTAGAGAGCAGTAAAATATATTATTACCAATACCAAAAGTGAGTGTTAGTTTTGGTTATTCTTAAAATGAGAGTTTGTAGTATAACTACTAGTTCATATACTAAATACTTTATCTAAAATAGTTATTTATAGAATGAAGATTATAAGCAAGTTATCCTAAATCTAGATAGTTCTTAGATATAGGAATATAAATTTACAGAGTTATTGGAAAGTTCAGTAAAAATGTTTGAGAAGTAATTAATATGAAATAGAAATAATTTATTTATATTAAAAAAGAGTTAGTAGATATTATTTATACATTGGAATAAATATAGCTAAATCAGAATATGATATATAGATACTTGAAAGAAATAAGAGAGAATTTTATAAGAAGAAGTTATTAGTAAAGTATAATATAAAACTGTTGTATAAATAAAACAATAGAAAATTTGAAAAGAAATACTTAAAATTGAAAATAAATTGGAAAAAGTAAGGTTCTTCTAGAAATCAAAGTTCTTTTATAACAGAGTAAAAAGAAGACTAAGTTTCTCTATAAAAAATCTTAAGTATGTTTTTAAACAATAAAAGAGTATATGACTATAGTCATATATAATACTAATATAGTGTCATAATAACTACTGTTACAACCTTAGCTAAGGCTCAGGTTGCAATCTTAGGCAAAGGTTGAGAAGAAGTAAGGGATTTATGCAATTGGTAAAACATAAGGATACAGGAATGTATCTACTGTTATAGCTTGAACGTGTGGACAGACTTGGACTATTGTAGTGATAATTATTAGTCTACAATGGGAGAAGGGATATAGGAGATAGGCACGTGACCTGGAAGTCATGTGACAGAGTCTAGAGCAGTCTGGAAAGACTTAGAGTCTAGAAGGATTGGGAAGAGTCTAGATAAAGAGTTAGG
>Ga0157364_1007511_pt1 | contig 11279 bp, 9 predicted proteins | sample AttsexASBM2_FD_111476 | JGI IMG/M metagenome (GOLD analysis project Ga0157364, IMG submission 111476) | Fungus gardens microbial communities from leaf cutter ant in Ribeirão Preto, State of São Paulo, Brazil - Atta sexdens ASBM2 | ecosystem: Host-associated > Fungi > Mycelium > Unclassified ...
ACACACACACACACACACACACACACACACACACACACACACACACACACACACACACACACACACACACACACACATACAGAGTGTTTGGAAAATAATAATAAATCTTTTGCATAAGGATAGAATGGACTAAACTGAGAGAAGAAAAGTCCTCCACTATTTTGCAATTTTCGCAACAGTTAACAACATATTAATTGCTAAAAATTGCCGAAAATTGCCTAAACGAATACTTTTGATGTAGATAATTCAATCATACAAACATAACAAATAAACGTTTCATATCCGATCGAGTCATTTTCAATATTAGTATAAAAAGTCGATTATAAAATTTTTTAACAATAAATTAAAATATGTAATAAGATAAAATATAAATTAAAATCTAAAGTACTTTAAAAATCTTTTTGTTGAGCTTGTTTAATTATAAAATGCTCTGTTTCTACTGATACAATAATGGAACGCCTTATTAGAGCTGCGCTCTTTTCGCGTTTCCTATTATCCGCGTGGTGATTTCTAGTCCAAACCATCCGAGCTCAGATGAGAATATTACCAGAGCGGAAATTGCTCAGTTAGGGAAGATATAAGATTCAAGGAGAACGATTTGGAAATGTTGTTAGGTTTGAAAGGGAAAGAATCGACGAATACTTGAAGTGGGTGAATGCTCAAAATTCGCGATGGAAAGAGAAGGAATCGAAGAATTCTTGGAGCGGATGAACGCTCAAGATTTGTGAGGAAAAGAGAGAGGATTGATAATTGAGACAGATGTTTGGATAGATTATTATAGCGATTAACCTTGTTCTAAGATTTTTACAAGTTTATTACTAGTTGACTTACATTAGGTTTTAAAATAAAAAAGTGGCATCAATTGCGGAGCCCACAACTAGGGCAAGAGATGTACGGAGTGCGAAGACGATCACACAGGATGGTCACGATTGTAAGTTGATGTACGAACACTGAGTAAAAGTTACTTGGTTTTTCGTTCTAGCCCTACGCTTCTGCGAGTCCTCTATTTATATCTCGAAAAAAGAGCCTAGTGCCCTTTGTCTAGGATGCAATTGCAGTGTCGCGCAAGATTTACGATTTTTATAAAGTCCTATCGTTGTTGATCTAAAATGCATCGTTAAAGGAGTTTCAATACGAAAAGAAATGATTTACGTTTTTTTTTAAAGCGACTAGAATGCTCTTGGTAAATGATGAAGTTTGTTATCTTGCAGAAAAATATATTAGGTAAACACTCGTTTATCGTGCCTAGCTAATTTTGCGTGCAGGATAATAAGAAGAAATTTTAATTTTTCACATTTCGCGTCTATATAGAAACACGTTACATAACCAATATCTTAAATCAAAGAAGTTAGAAGAATTGCATTCTTCTTAAAACTATTTAAAGAAATTATTTTGAAAGTAATCTTACTTCGAAGACTTTTGAGCAAGTTTCTTGCTTCCACCTTCTCCTTTGGCCACCAGATAATCGCAGCGTCAATCTTGGTAATAATATCATTTTGTTTAGCTACGGGGCAACCCTGGGTTTTTTCCTCAGTTCCAGCCCATGACTCTACAAACCCACATAGAGATGTAGAGTTCTTATCTTCAAGGTGTGTTTTCCAGTTCAGCTTAGGATCCAGAACTACTCCTAGATAGTTCACTGAATTAGTGTAATTAATTTCCTTGCCCCAAAAGCCTCAAATCATAGATCTGCCCTCCCTGTACTGGGAGGAGTTCATCAGCCGAATAAGAAGGGCATTGTTTTTCAGATATCTATCAATTAGTCTCTCTTAGTAAAAATGAAGTGAAACTGATAGGTCTGAAGTCTTTAACCACAATGTGGCCTTTTCTCCCTGGCTTGGGTAAATATCACTCTGATGTCACTCCATGCCTGAGAGACGTTAAACTATTTTGTTTTAAAGACTATTTAAGTATTATTCAAAAATATTAATTATCATGTGTCATTTAAGAATAGAAATGCTATAAAATATTTAGTATTTTAAATTACGAGTATACACATTATTATATTAATTATTATTATTTTAATATAATAATGTATATATATATATATATATATATATATTAAATAAAAATTATATGTAGTAAATAGAAAAAAGAAATACATTATTTTTGTATGAAATTGGAAAAATGAGGGATTTCTTTTTACTACACATAATATATATATATATATATATATATATATATATATATATCATAAAAATCAATAATTTCATATTTATGTTTATTCGTAATTTATTTATGCTTCATATGATTAAATAAAAATGAATGTGAAATTTAAAATGGAATGTGAAGATAAAATTTTATGTTATAGAAACAACATTGCATAATTTAGTAAGCAATGTATGTATTGACAGATACATACGTGGATAATAAATATAACATAATAAAACGAGTTAAATTGAATACAGAAGTTCTTTATTATTTTGTAATTTCCATACTAATTAATGAAAAACTGATCAATAAAGGTCAATGCATGATCGTACATTATGCGTGATTTAACGATAAATAAACCTCATTACGCATTATACATAAATGCTTATACAAATAGACACACACCAGTATCTTGTTACATGCGAAGCAATCGCCGATGCTACACATTGACTTAGTTTTTCTTATTTGAGGAGGAGGGAGGTGGAATGGAAGTCATTTTGCACGGAATTCGTGTACCCCTAAGCAGCGGGGGAAAAGATGAAGTGGGAATCGCTTTTGTGTGGAAGTCGTACATTCCTAAACAAAGGAGGTGCTTCTAAATAAGAGGATGCTTAGCCAGATTGCGCGGCAAATGACTGTCAAAATGAATCTTGTCGATAATTTTCATGATCATATTTGTAATTAGCACACCAAAATATAGTAGTAATCGATAATAAAATCGAAGAGTTTACCCTTTCAGAAGTCTACCCCATTTTTTATTTATAAATATTTATTAGAACGCCATATTCGGTTACATCACAATAATATTATAAACATTTTATAAGATATCTTGAGCGTGTCATTCATTATGGTATGTGGACATTAAATTTGTTTCTTGATGAGTAAAAAAGAAGTATATTCGAATAAGTATTTTCATACATTTTTATTCGAATATTAAACGGACATCTTTATAAAGTTCCCGAAAGTAAGATCTCTTTTGCTGTGAAAAATATATTAAATTCTCGTTCCAGAGTTTGTTTGATTTCTATGATCGTCATAGAATCCATTCCAAGTTCGATCAAAGATGAATTTGGATTTATAGCCTTTATGTTACTTAGATCTGTATAATAATAATATAATAATATATATAATAATATATATATAGTAAAAAATTATTATGATCCATATTATAGTGCATTTTTCGTAAACTGCAAATAAATACATACAAGTATTTGCATAAAAAAGTCTTCGTAGGAATATCTACCTAAAATATTAGCAACTGTTTCTATTATACTTCCAAATCCCATTGTTTTTTCAGCTACAACCATGCTGCTCACAATCGGCCGGCTTTGAAGTAAGAACTTATCGAGCTCGTTGAGACAAGAGGATATCTTTTGCCGTAAAGTGCCATTGATAATTATTTCCTTATTGTTCTTCTGCACGTCTCCGATAAGACCCACGTCACCAATAGCTCCCCACTGAATCACCAATCCAGGTAATCCTTCTTCCGCTCTTTTCTCGTAAATTCTTTCCATGATGGAGTTGGCCATACCATAATTAGTCTGTCCAGCGTTTCCTCTGCCGCAAGAAACAGAAGAAAATACTACAAAATGCCGCAGTTTCAGACAGATTTTCCTAGAAAGTGTGTCCAACGTTTGCGTTGCTCGAGCCTTCGATTGGAAGGGTACTGCAAATGTTTCTGCTGTTTGATTCTTGAGGACGTTGTCCTTCAGCTCTACACCAAGATTGAATATTGCATCTACCGGTGCTTCTTTTTCCGCAGTTCGTAAAAGATATTCGCAATCTTTCAAGCAACATCAATATTCTTGATAATCAAAATGTTTACACCATATGACTTCCATAATCGAATTTTCATACGTTGATAACCGTTTTTTATTCCATTTTTTGAAATCAGAACGACATTTCTGGCACCACGAAATATAAGCCAGTCGGTTAATTCTAAGCTAAATCCGCCCAGACCTCCTAGTATAATGTAATTCCTATCTCTGAGACAATAATAGCGATGATATGCGAGAATATGCTTATTAAAAGGTTCATCCTTTTCGTGAATATTTATCATTATCTAGAAAAATAATCATATTTTAAAAGTGTTCAATATAGGTATGTGAAATAAGTTTATATAAAGATATTTATAAATAAATTTATTTACTCTTTGTTACTATTAGTCAGTATAAGCATACCTTTCCCATATACTTTCCATTCGCCATGTACCTAAAAGCTTCTTCGATATTTGTTTTAGGAAAAATTTTTAGTACTTGAACTGGTTTGATTGTTCCATTTTTTAGACCATCGGCTATCATTTTGGACAATAGGGACGTATACTTGCGATTACCAGTGAATATATTCTCCAGCATAATTCCATAAAAGCTAATACCTTTTTGAAACATGCACCTACTTAAAGGATTATTAGAAACAAAATCAAATTTTCCAATCTCTAAAAAACGACCGTTTTGCGCCAAACACCGAACGGATGCGATTAATTTTTCTTCTACCAATGAATTTAACACGATGTCGACTCCGCGATCTTTTGTTTGCTGCATTATCATTTGTTCAAAACTAATATCTCGAGAGTTTCCAATATGTCCATCCGAAATGATGGGAAACATTTTTTAAATAAAATTCCGTTTATTTTCCGTGCTTACGATAGTAAATACCTCGCATCCTTCGTTGAGAGCGAGATGAATAGCTGCTTGTCCAACGCCGCCAGTTCCAGAATGTATAAGTATTTTATCGCCTTTTTTCATTTTTCCATAAATATATAAGGTCATGTAAACTGTACTGTAAACGCATGAAATCGTTGCTGCCTCTTCAAATGTCCATACGTCGGGTATTTTCCAACACAGATCTTTATCTTTTACAACGACGTTTGCTATAGAACTAGAAGAAATAATTTTCATTTAGTTTCAATTTTGATTTATGATATTGCATACTAATTTTATGGGATATTATTTACTCAGTATCACAAATTCCCATTACGCGTTGTCCATTAGCATCCCATCCTGCATATTCCATTCCAAGAGGAAAAGACTGAAATAATCGTCCTTTTAAAATCGCCTCATGAGATATTAATTTACCAGTCGTAAACATTACATCTCTAAAATTCAGAGATGAATAGATAACGTGTACTAAATCCTCACGACGAAACATAATTGATCGATTATTTTCTATCCAACAGAATGTTAACAGAACTTAAATCACCCCGAACCTATGAAGGAACAAAATTTTGTGTACATAAAACAGAATTTTTAATAGAAACTTCATGAATGAGTATTTAACTTTCCGTTATGTAAAATTTGTAAAAGATAAGATATAATGTTATTCTACAATGATAGCGACATGTCTTGAAAAGATTTGTATGTACCATTTGACAAACATGAGCGGTAGATACAGGGTCTGGCTTCGGATTGCATTAATTTTAAATATCTGTACGATCCCCAAGTTTTATTAGCTCGCAATACATTAATGGTCATATCTTTTTCTAATTGTTGTACATGAAAAGGATCTTGAAGAAAGAATTTAGGGGCTTCTTCATCTTGAACGAGTACACTTCTAACACGTTCATTACCTGATTCCTTTCTTAAGCAATTAATAAAACCTAATAAACCACATTTAAAATCTCCCTCTCCTACAATTATAATTCTACTATTCTTATCGAGCTTATTCTCATCGCTCACAAGCTGCTTTAGATTCTCTAGCCAATTAAAGTTATCATTACTTATGTAGACAATAATTCTTTCTTTCACAGAAAATTTTTTTTTCAGAAGCACAATCATTTCTTTATCAGTGCGCTTTTCAAGAATAACATTTAATTCGTATTGTTGTAAATACTTCTTATAGTCAATTACGTTACATTTTTCACGCGTTAACAAGTAACCATCTTCTCTTAGAAATGATAATAGTCGCTTTAACGAAGATTGTTTTTTGCTCAAAAGGTTGAATCCAGCAACTATCAGAGCTTTGTCATTTATAGATGATTTCTTGAAATCTTCGATTGAAATATTTGGCGATAAGTCTGCTGGATTGAAACGATTCGGCGATGTTAATAAAGTGATATTCGTTTGTATCAATGGAGTTTCATCGAATGCTTTAACTAGCAATGAAGATGAGAGACATTCTACTGCAACATCATCTTCGTCTTCCACTAGCTCGACAGCTTTCACTTTGACAATTTGATGATTTTCCACTGCGAGCACCGATATTCGAATTGCTTCGTATAAACAAATCTGAGCGCGATCACAATGAGCTACAAATGTATATATCTCGGTAACAGCATCTTGAGCTAATTTCTGGCGAGTAATTTGAGTGACTTTAAGACCTTGTATTACCTTGTATTTCTACTCCGCCAGCTGTAATCATGTCTATCTCTTTGTATATTTGTACCTGTAATTCTGTAATAAGATATCTAAAATAATTTTGAGACTTTCACAGATATTATCTTTAGGGGTACCAAAAAATTTGTGAATTATCATCGTGTTGTAATCTATTGCAAATGCCAATATTTTGTGAATCTTGCCGTTCATTTTATTAGGGCGAGGAGCGCACTAGAATTGACATTAGTAACGGATTACAATATAGCGATAACCCGTAAACCTTGACATCTCTGAAGACATCTAAAGTGTAATATATTTTATGTAATAGAGATTTTGTTTATACTATATTTCAGTATCAAACAAAATCTGCCTCTTTGTTAGTAAATGAAGCATATTTACGATTTTTTATTTTTGTTATACCTTCTACATCATTTGTGTTGTTTCGTAGCTTTTGATTGTGAAGCATGGAATTGATCACTAATTTTTGGATACTCGTAAGAACACACAAATCTCTAGTATCATATCCTAAAGTATTAATCTGTAACATAGCATCTATAAACGTTACCTAGTTATTTCTCCAAATAATATGTTTTTTTGCCTGATATAGAGGCACTCTTTAATCCATGAAACCAGCAACTATATTGATAACCGCGCAGTTTCAATTCTTTGTAGATATCTTGAGCAGTCATATGTTCTTCATCATTCTCCCATAATAGATCTGTCGAAGTCATTTCGGGATTTGACGTCTCATACACTGTTCCTGTCACAACAACTCTATCTTCTTCGATTATTTCAAATTTTCCATCTGTAATATTTTTATATATTCGTTTATATACACATAATTTTTACAATTATTACTATTTTTATGTTAACTTATCTTGTTAATACCTTTTTGAATTATAATTTTTAATTGTATAGCATTATGTTTCGATAAATGGATAGTATGAATAAAATTTATATCTTGAAAAATTATCAGTATTTAATATACTACGTGATATTTAATATACTACGTGTATTTAATATACTACGTGTATGATAGTCTGCCGATGATAATTTTCCTGAAGATACTCGTAATCGATATTGACAATCGCCATTGAGAATGAATTATTTTTCCTTCAGCATATGCCAAACTAATAAAATATGCTGCTAAAATAGTTTGTTCGATAGTGAGACATTTATCTGCGTATGCGCAACCGAGTTTACCACCGGAATGACTAATTATGTAATCCGGAATAATGCCTAAGGATGTTAGGAGATCTACTAAACCGATCTGTAAATATATCCAAAAATTATAAATGCTACATTTCAAAAAAAATTTATTTCTGATAAAATAATAAAATGTAATGAAATAAATCTAGTAATAAACTAATTTTGATATAGTAGAATAAAAAAGATATTTATATTGTATACATTGTATTATGTATAACTTTGAAATATAATGATAGCAATGATTCCAAGAAACGCGTTTAAAGCATTTTCGCATATTTTTTCTTCTGTATTTGTTAAAATGTCCGTAATGCTTATATTGTATGGTTTTAAAATAACATCGCATTTTCTTATCGTTTTCGCAAAAACATGAAATTTTAATAAATCCGGAATGCTATTATTGCCTTCAAAAATTAGATTAATTTATAAATTAACAAATTTATATAATATTGTGACTTATCTAACAATTTTTACAAAAAAAACTAGATCTTTTGTTTGTATATTAACGATTGATACAATTTTCGTAAATAATAGAAATAATGAATTCAATAATCTTTTTTTACTGTACTTGTACACAGAATAAATCCCTAACAATATAAAGATTATTAGATTTCTAAAATTAAATGAAATATAAAATTTTTGTTTGCTATAATTCACTTGGTATCGAAGATAACCAATTGTATCATGCGGAGTAGCCGAACGAATACACGCGCGCAACGCCTTGCAGTGATTATTAATTTTTTTTAAAACTTCTTTGAGCCTTCATTCTACAAAATTTCATAAAAAAGTGTATTTTGTATACAATTTAATAAAGAATCCGACTATATTTTTTTCAAACTTTCATAAATGATAGGTTTTTTATAAAGAAATTAATTTAACATTTACATTGTTAATAATAATAAAAATAATTAATATTAATAATAATAAGAATTAATATTAATATTAATATTAATAAAAATTATTAATATTTTAAATTCAGATAATCCAAAAATCAGCGATCAAATAATGAGCAATATAAGGTGTTTTATTAATATATTTAATATATTAATATAATATATTTAATATAAATTTAACAGATCAATATAATTATCAATATATAAATTATAATATAAATGGCTACACAGAACTCTTCCTCAGTATAAATAAGTTAACATATTTCTTTTGCTTTACAATTATTTTAAATTAAAGAAAAATCCCATGTCAATTATTGATGATAACTGGTGAATCAGGTGTCAGATCTTCAAAAGATGTCCAAATTAAAAATGCAAAACCAATTACTCGTATTTAACGGCGAGAATTACATTCAGTCCCATAATGTAAGAATTTCTTCATAATTGATTTATCTATATCTATAGATTTATTTATCTATAAATCAAAATATATAATTCGTAGAAATTTCTAGTTTTAAAAAACTTAATTTTAATACAACCAATACTCAAACAATGATACAACAACGATTTCCTCAAAGGTTTTTATAAATTATATAAAAAAATATGTAACAACAATATTCGTTTAGTTTTAACAATGATGATATATAACGTTATGTCTAATAATTTCCACGGATGATCAAGAATATATAAGCCCACAATTATAACTGATGGGAGAACACAAGGTTTTTTTTTTATTTATTATTACTTGTGTTGTTTTCTTTTCATTCGTTCAAACTAATTGTATTTTTAAGAGATTTCTCTTAATATGTCGAAATAAAAAGCATTAAGTAATTCAATGTCTTTAATTCGATTAATATCGGTTTTTTGTTCGTTTATATGAATCATTTCTAATAGTAACCTTTTATCATAATTATATTCAATATCTAAAACTTTTGTGTTTTCCAATCCAAATTATAGGGTAACTCTAGTAAATACGTCGCGTTGGGATTTACGTCGCAAAAAAAATAGAAGGCGGTAATTTTCCCGCAACTACTTTGTTACATATTATATTAGCCTTTATATTATATTAGTATTGTATTACGATTTCAGTTTCTCACTGTTAATATTAATGAAATTATTGTGAGTTGAATATATTTGATCATTGTGTTGAATAGCTCCATTATAAATTATAATCTACATAAAACTATCTACACAATACGATGTTACTGTACGATATATTACTGTAGGACGTTCAAAAGATTTAATGATTATTTCATGAAATAATAAATGTAGAGGAATAGTAAAGCATGTTGTATAACAAAATACAAATATTTTGCTCTTATATTCTTTGTTTAGTCTTTTGTCTTATCTATTCCACCTGTTTGAGATATACAGCATTTTTAGCGGGCGGGATTTGCAAAGTATACAAAGTAGCCAGATTGAATTCAGTGCACTAAATGCAATAAACGCATTACATGAAATATGTACCTCATGGCATAACATTTGTAATACATGTGGAAAGATTGTAATTATTATTTATTACTTCATATACATATTTATCATTCTTATTCCTTATAAAACTTTATAAACGCATTTTATTGCATTTTATTGTGTCATTTTATAACTTATTTATATTATTTGTAAATTTTTCATGAGCCGTATCCCTCCCTCCCCCTGAGTAGTTATATATCCCATCTCTATGGAATATACGATAAAAATACAAGGGTTTAAAAAAGTTTATTTTTTAATACGAAATATAAATGTTTTGGATTTCCAATATTTTTTTCATAATAGTAGACAATACAAAATTTTTACTGATATAGTTCGTTTATTTTAAACATAGTATTATAAATAATACTTAATAAATTAAATTTTTGATTTTAGGTGCGACGTATACTGGAGTTATCTTAATTAATAAACAAACGATAACTATTTTTTTGGGTTCAGATCGATTAACAATTTAAACAAGTTTATCAAGGTACAAAAAGATGTTACAGAACTATTTTGGAAACATCATGTAATATATAAAATTAATTGTAAAAATTGCGATGCTACATATATAGGCCAAAAAAACAATTGAAAACAAGAGAAAAGGAACACATTAATAATTTAAAATTAGACTCTTCAAAACATTTAATAATTTCTGAATAAAATAAAAACATAATAAAACATAATCATAATTTTGATTGGAAAAATTTTAGATATTGAATATAATTATCACAAAAGATTAATATTATTGTAGAAATGATTCATATAAAAGAATAAAAAAGCGATATTAATTGAATTAAAGACAATTGAATTACTTAATGCTTTTTATTTCGACATATTAAGAGAAATCTCTTTAAAATACAGTTTGAACGAATGAAAAGAAAAGTCCACAAATAATAACAAATAGAAAACTTTGTGTTCACCTACTAGTTATAATTGTAGGCTTATATATTCTCGATCATCCATGGAAACCGTTAAATATAACGTTATATATCATCATTATTAAATTCAGCAAATGATTGAAAGAATGGATTGAAATGGATTGAAACGGATTCAGATTTTCAGAAATATTGATTCACGGATGTTAAAATGAATGCTTTTTAATCCTAAATGCATTTTTATTCATTTATAGGAATTGCATGGAGCGTATCTTTATGCCTTTCAATCTAAAAATAATATTAGCTTTTTCTGTGCAACACAAACAACACATAAACATTGTTAATATTGTTCAATTCAAAATTTTGAATAGAAAATG
>Ga0157364_1007512_pt1 | contig 11276 bp, 12 predicted proteins | sample AttsexASBM2_FD_111476 | JGI IMG/M metagenome (GOLD analysis project Ga0157364, IMG submission 111476) | Fungus gardens microbial communities from leaf cutter ant in Ribeirão Preto, State of São Paulo, Brazil - Atta sexdens ASBM2 | ecosystem: Host-associated > Fungi > Mycelium > Unclassified ...
AAGAAAGCATCACAGATAGTATTACAAAATGAACTACTCACCTACTTGTAATATCTAAATTTTAGATGTACTCTCAGAGATTTAGAAGTGATTCAGAAGTTCAATCATAATATTAATAATGATAAAGATCAATACAAATATCAATAATAATAAAGAATAATTAATAAAAAGATATTATTAAGTCTAAAGTCTAATCCTCAAATATAAAAGTATATACAAAATAGTGATAGTCTATGTACAAGATTTCTATCACATGATTAAAACTTATATCTAGTAGGACTGTTATCTGTCATAACAGATGTTAGGCTAATTTTAAAAGATAACTAATTATATTACTATATTAATATACTTGTATCTTTATAAATACTAATCTTCATATAATATATAATATATCATCAGAAATAGTTTAATAAGTGTTTTTCAACACAAGTTTGATCATAAGAATTCATTTAGTCATTTCTGAGATAATAGCTAATAAAACTTATAGTTACTGATAGTCTGATATCTCAGTAATCTGTTGTCACTTTTATATATTCTATATATCTATGAATAGCTCTTATTTGAGGCTTTCTAGTTTAACTTAGTTTGTGAGAATTAGTTTACTAGTTATAAAGATACAAGTTGAATGAAGTTTGTAACAAATAGCTTTGAGTGTTATATAATATTTAGCCAAACAGTGTAATATAAAAACAAAAAGAGAAAGTATTATCTTATCTTATCTATGTTGTAGTAATTTTTAGAATTACATCCATCAAGTATTATTGAGTATACTAATACTATTCTATCCCATATATCACTATTATTAGGCTAGCTAAATGAAGTCTGTGGTGTTTCAATAGGTTATGTCTTTAGAAAAATCTAAATGTATATTATGGAATATTCTAATCAAGTATAATCCACCTTTAGAAAAACTTAAGAGAATAGAATAAAGTTTTCTAAAGATAGTTATTATGATCTTAAACTTGGCTCAGATTACAACTTAAACAAATGCTTGAGTAATGAATAAGAAGATGATTAATTGGTAAAGTATAAGGATATAAAATTGTATCAACAGCTATATATATCTAAAGACTATAAGAATAAAGAAAGATATTCTTGAGGAAACAAGCTATGAAGAGAACATAAGATATAGTAAATATAAAACATTTTCTAACACATGTTCAAGCAATAAGGTAAGCACATGTAATATATAAGATATAGATCAATTATAACAGTAGTTACTATTATAAATACTTGACTATCCATTTCAATCTAGCAGAATAGATGTTGAGAGTGAGTGAAATGGTATAATGGTAATAAATCTCCTATCATGTATATTATGTCTACTGCTATTCTACTATAAGGTTGTGGGTTTGATTCTGTAATAATCCTTTATGTAAGTATGAACTACTATTATGTCTTATGTAATAAATTGTTGATTTTAAAAATAAATAAATGTTAAGCTAACTATCAGAATATTAGTATATAGATAGTTAAAAACATAAACAGAATTGTTTAAAATATTATTCAGAAAGATAGGATATACTTTAATATTAATAGAAAATAACTAGCTATAATCTCAGAGATCATTTAAGAAAATAATATGTAAGTATGAAATCTAGCAATAGAAAACTAAAAAAGCCCATAAGTCTAATAGTATTTGCTAGTAGTAGATAAGGGCAAAAAAGTCTATAGGAAAGACTGTGGAATTTGGAATTTAGTATCAATAAAAAATTAGGTTCCCTTGTAATTACTGTAAACTTTTTTTCTTTTCTAGTTAATCTTATAAATACTTCTATTATAGTTTCTGACTATTTATTAGATATGAATTTATATCTCATTATCCAAGACCCAATAGTAAGCTTTCAGAAATCTAAATTAGTAACTTGTACTATCCAGATATGTAAAATATAGAGGTTAGAATGACCTTTAGCTGTAGCTTGTATATTATGTCTCTACTAATTGTACTGATCATATATTTCAGAAAATATACTCAAGATATTGTTGGTAGATAAGTTTACTAGAAATATTATTGCTAACACTGAAAAATAGTGATAGTTTTAGTCAATTTTCAGAATAAAACTTTTACAGTGTAACTACCAACTTATATATACTAATCATAATTCTTAGATGTCTAGAATAGAGATCTATGGAGTTGTTGAGGGTTCAGCAAGAATATCTGAGATAGTATAGAGATTATAATCTGCACTAAAAGAGAATAAGGAATACAAATGAATAAGAAAGTATTATTTGTAGGTTGGAATAGATGTAGCTAGATTAGAATGTAATATCTAAGAAGGAAATAAAAGTATATTTTCTACACCAAAGTTATTCTCTGTTCCAAACTCTACAAGTACTTAGTTTTTCACAGCAGAGTTTACTTCTTTCTAACTTAGACTTCTATAACAGAGTTCTCCTCTTCACTTAGATTTTCACAGCAGAGTTTTCTATTTGACTTCTATTAGTGTTTTACTACTAAAACCTTCAAGTTATCTTTTCTACTTATATATAAAACTAGTAAGTATATTGTATTTTACTAGTCTAATAATTAACAACAAATATTGTTGGACTCTAAATCCTAGTATTCTTCAGTAACACACCTTTTATCAGTACTTATACCTTTTAGACTCTACTCTACTTCTGAAGTTGTAACTCTATAGCAGACAAATATATATGCTAAAGCCAAGGTTGTTTTGGAAAGTCTAGTAAGAATGTCTAAGATATTCAAGACTCAAAGTATTAAATTAGAAAAAGAACTTTGTATAAGATTTATATAAGAGAACTCAATAAAGTTCTTAGTACAAAGTTTTCTATCTTATATACTACAAATTGTAGTCTATGTACATATTACAACTTCAAGTCTATACACTTTCTATAAGACCAATATACTAATGTTATATTATATAATATTATCTGTTTTAGAATTTTCTATAACCTTCTTTGTGATTGTGTGATATATAACTACTATGTAACAAATATCATATCTTTATTATACTTTATAACTATTGTTATAGTCATATATGATATTACACTATAACTTTAATTAAATAAGAAAATAAATAAAATGAAAATAAAAGTAAAAATAAGAAAGGAAAATAAAATAAATCAAGTTTATTATTTTCAACTCTAATATAAGAAGTAATCAGAATAGAAAAAGTTGATTTATATTAAATTTCATATACTAATTGTCTATATCTAATATCTGTTTTAGATAATACTTATGTATTTTTCTTAAGGTCAACATATATAATATATGTTATATAATATTATCCCACAAGCATATATTAGTTGTATCACCTTTTGTGGATATGGTAGATAGATATTCATATTGAAGGCTTGTACTGCAAGTTTCCTTATAACCTGTCTACACAGAGCAGCAGTGTAATCTATTAAGGAGCACCTAGTTTAGAAATTCCCTTCTTAAAGATATTAGCCAGTGTTCTTTAGGGCAGTAGTTAGTAGAGTAGTAGAGCAGTAGACAAGTAGTTAGTAGACAGTATAATGTCAAGATCACAGAAAGTAGACTTAGTTTCTTTTTATTTTTCTTTCTTATTCTTTATTTTTTTTCAATTTATTTTCCATTTCTCCATTTTTAGAACTTATAGTTAGGGTTAGAACAATGATCAGTCACATCAGTCACAGCTGACAGTATGGTCACAATATTGATCACAAGATATGAGAGAAAGGAGTAGATGGTTCTAAAAGAAGTGACATCACACAGCATGTATACCATATGTTGACCTCATACCTTGCACATGGTTATTTAGGGTAGGATGCACAGTAGTTAGCATGGACCATCTGAATAGATATATAAGATAGTCTACTTTATATAAAGCTTTTTATCAAGTTCTCTTGTATTTACTCTAATACAAGAGTTTGTTCTTTTACCTAACTCTAAAGGTTTAAAGTTCACAACATATGAGGTTAAATAAGAAGAATACTAACTAGCACTTACAGAGGAATTTTTGGAATGTTTTTTGAAGAGAAGATAGTTTCCACTGTTAAATAACATGATAGCAATGAATCAGAGCATAGATTTGAGCAGGTTGAATATGGAAGAAATAATTAAAGAAATAGAAGAAGAAGCAGTTTGTTATATACAAGCCCACCTGTCTGGAAATTACATTTCCACAGTGATATCATCTCCAAATTATACAAGCCTACCTTCTATGGCCAGTCTTCCATGATGGAGTTACCTCTGTCAGTATCTCAACACTAAAACCTTCACTTGGGGTAATAGGAGTATTACTACTGAAACCCCAAGCATCTTCTATACTATCCATTTATACATAAGACTAATAGTTACACTGTAATTTGCTAGTCTAATAATTGATGAAGATAATTCTTATTGAACTCAATCTCTGATATTCAATAGTGACACACCAAATCAGCACTCACTCCCATCTCAGACTTCTTCCCATTATCTAAAGTTGCAATCATACAGCAGACAGACAGTACAGTATATAAGCTGAAGCCAAGGTTGTTCTACAAGTCCACTCCACTCCAAGTCCATTCTGTGGACTTCCACCCCAGGGTGAACTGCACCTGACACAGTTAGAATGATGAATATAATAATAGAAAATGAAAAAAAATATATTAGAATTGCAAAAGAAGCTGCTGATGTTGGGAAAAAAAAGAAAAAAGAAAAGAAGAACAAAGAGAAATGAGAAATAAAGAGTATAACAAGAGATAGGAAGAAGAAGAACAAAGAAGAAAAGGAGAGAAGGAGGTTAAATGAAGAGTGGAAAAAATTAAATAAGATGAGATTATGAGAAAAGAGAAGAGCAGAGAAGAAGTAGAGACAACAAAAGATGTGAGAAAGAAGAAGAGAGAAAAATAGATAGAGAGCAATAGAAGAAAGAAAGTATTTTGTGTGTAGAGGTTTTGAACATATTGCCCAACATTATAGAAATAAGAAAGAAGAAGGACTGATACAGGTGTCCTCAAATAGATTTGAGGTATTAAAAAGTAGAGTGATATAAAGAGGAGAAGAAAGTAGAAAAAAAATAGTAAAAGATAAATTTTAAAGGAGAAAAGAGCTCAGAGAGGAGTAAAAGTATGAAAGACAGAGGTAGAAAAGAAGAAAGAAAGAGAAGAAAAGAAGGAAAAATTATTGAGAGAAATGATGGTAAAGATTGGGTTGAAGCAGAAAGAAGAAAAAGAAATGGTAGATGCATTGTTAGATAGTAGAGTGACAGAGTTGGTAATGAGTAAGAAGTTTGCAAAAAAGCATAAATTTAAGAGAACAAAGTTGGAAAAGCCAATATATGTGAGGAATGTTGATAGCATGCTCAAATATGTGGAACCAATAGTAGACACAGTAGAAGTAAAGATATTCTTCAAAGATCATAAAAAGAGAATGTTAATAGATGTGATGAGAGAACAGAAATAAAGAGTTATATTGGGTATGCCTTAGCTAGCATGCCATAACCTAGAGATAGATTGGAGAACAGGAGAGATACAGATGACAAGATCTCCAGAGGAGTGTTGAAAGAAATAGAGAATAGAAAGACAGACAAAGCTAAGATGGCAAAAGTAGAAAGAGAAAGAGGAAAAAAGAGAAGAGTTTAGAAGACAGACAATAAATAAGAAGATAGTGATAATAAGAATAATGGAAGAGAAAGAAGAAAAGAGAAATGAAGAGGAAGATTTGATAGAGTTGAGAACAGTGGAAGAAATGATTCCAAGATAATTCCATAAGTATTTGAAGGTATTTGAGAAGAAAGAGTTAGAGAGAATGCCAATGAGAAAGACTTAGAATTATGCCATAGATCTCAGAGAAGGTTTTGTGCAGAAAAAGGGAAAGATATACTCATTGTCAAGAGTAGAAAGAGAAGAAGTTCAGGAGTCTGTAAAGAATCAGTTGAAGAAGTGATATATTAGGCCATCAAAATTACCACAGACATCACTAGTGTTCTTTATGCCAAAAAAAGATAGGAAGAAGAGGATAGTGCAAGACTATAAATACCTGAACAGCTAGACAATCAAGAATAACTATCCATTGCCACTGATTTCAGATCTGATAGATAGCATTGGAAAAAAGAAGGTATTCACAAAGATGGATTTGAGGTAGAGGTATAATAATATGAGGATAAAAGAGGGAGATAAGTGGAAGGCAGCATTCTCAATGCCAGAGAGATCATTTGAACCTACAGCAATGTTCTTTGGGTTGACTAACTTGCCAGCAATGTTCTAGGTGATAATGAATAATTTGCTTAGAGATTTAGTAGTAGAAGAAAAGATAGCAGTATTTATTAATAATGTGATGATAGTAACAGAGATGGAGGAAGGACATGATGAGATAGTAGAGAAAGTATTGAGAAGGTTAGAAGAAAATGATTTATTTGTAAAACCAAAAAAATATGTGTGAAAGGCTAAAGAAGTAGGATTTTTAGGAGTGATAATTGGGTCAAATGGAGTGAGAATGGAAAAAGAAAAGGTTTAAGGAGTGGTAGATTGGCCAGTACTAAAGAGTATGAAGGATGTACAGAAGTTTTTGAGATTGGCAAACTATTACAGACAGTTTGTCAAATATTTTGCAAAGATAGCAAGACTATTGTATGAGATGATGAGGAAAGAGATAAAGTGGAATTGGGGAGAAAAGCAGCAAAAAGTATTTGAAGAATTGAAGAAGAGGTTTACAATAGAGCCAGTCTTGATAACACCAGACTTGGATAAAAAAATGAGAGTAGAGATAGATGCATCAGATTTTACAACAGATAGAATATTGTCAATAAAGTGTAAGGATGAAAAGTGAAGACCAGTCACCTATATTTCTAAATCATTGAATGAAACAAAGAGGAATTATGAAATTCACAATAAGAAGATGTTAGCAATCATTTGGTGCTTAGAGGCATGAAAGCATTTCCTAGAAGAAGCTAAGGATTGGTTTAAGATATAGACGGATCACAAAAACATAAAGTACTTCATGAAGGCTCAAAAGTTAAATCAAAGGCAAGCTAGATGGGCCTTATATTTGTCAAGATTTGATTTTGCCTTAAAGCATGTGGCTGACAAGAGTATGGGAAGAGCAGATAGTTTGAATAGGAGAGCAAATTGAACAGAAGGAATAGAGAGAGATAATGAAAATCAGGTGATTTAAAAAAAGAGTGGTTAGAGATCAGAGTAATGGAAAAGAGACAGTGGTTGATTGAGAAAGTAGAGAAAGAGATAATTGAAAAAATTAAAAAAATTGAAAACAAGAGATAATAAAGTAGTAAAAGCAGGAGTTAAAGTATTGAGAAATGATGAGTGGCAGATAGAGGATGATTTGGTCTTGAAGGAAGGAAAGGTATATGTGCTAAGAGATGAGAAGTTGAGATTAGAGATTATTCAGCTTCATTATAATATACCAATAGTAGAATATGAAGGATAGTGGAAGATGGTAGAACTGGTCACTAGGAATTATTGGTAGCCAGAAGTTACAAAAGAAGTAAAGAGATATGTGGAGAGATGTGATCAATGTTAGAGGATGAAGAATAAAGTGGAGATGCCAGCAGGAAAATTAAAACCTAATGAGGTACCAGAAAGACCATAGTAATATATATGGGTGGATTTTATTATGAATTTACTAGTGTTTAAAGGCTGTAATTTAATCTTGGTAGTTTGTGATAGGTTTTTGAAAATATCCCACTTTGTGGCAATAACAGAAAAAACAACAGCAGAAGAGTTAGCAAGATTGTTCAGAGATAATATATAAAAGTTACATGGGTTGCCAGAGAGTATGATTTCAGATAGAGAACCCCAGTTTGTAGTAGGATTGACAAAAGAATTGAATAAAATATTGGGAATAGAAACAAAGTTGTCTACAGCTTATCACCTACAGATAGACAGATAGACAGAGAGAACAAATCAAGAGCTAGAACAGTACTTAAGGATGTACATCAGTCATAAACAGAATAATTGGTCAGAATAGTTAACAATAGCAAAGTTTGCTTTTAACAACAAAGTACATACAGCAATGAAGTCATCACCATTCAAGATCAACTACAGGAGAGAACCAAGGATGGCCTTTAATATAAGAAAAAAAAACATGAAGGCAGAAGAATTTGCAAAAGAGATGAAAGATAAATATGAGGAAGCAAAAGTGGCATTGGTGAAATCATAGAAGGAAATGAAGAGACAAGCAAATAGAAATAGAAAAGAAATATAGAGTGGAAAATAAGGTATTGATTAGTATGAAAGATTTGCTAATAGAGTGGATAAAGAGATTTACAAGAAAGTTGACAGAAAAGTATATTAGACCCTATATAGTTAAGAGAATAGTGTCAGAAAATGTAGTAGAGTTGGAGTTTCTAATAGCAATGAAGGTACATTCAGTGATGAATGTAAGGAGAATAGTGAAGTATTGAGAGCAGGTAGAAGAACAGAAGAAGATCTCACCTTCTCCCGTAGAGATAGAGGAGAAAAAGGATTATATGGCAGAAGAAGACACTTAGGAGGGTTAGAAAATTTAAAGAATGTAATAAACTTAGTAGAAGAATTTGAGAAGGAGATAAGAGAAAAAGAAGTACAACAAGCAGAGAAAAGAAAAGAAAAGCAAAAGGCAATAGAGGTGGAATTGAATCCAGAGGCAGAGGAGTTCAAGAGAAGTAAATTACTGGGAAAGTATACAATAAGGATTTTGTTTGGATAGGATGATAAGAAATTTGAGAATAAATATTTGAAGAAATTGAAGAAAAATTGGGCAAGATAGAAAGAGAAGGAGATAGAGAAGAGAGAGGCAAGTTTCTCTGGAGTAGGAACCTTAAGAGGAGAATACTGTTATGATATGCTTGAATACTAACATTTTTCTTTTTCTTTTATCTATTTTTCTTGATTTAATATTTCTTTTCTTTTGATTTTATTTTTCTTTTTGGACAATAAAGAGGCATGTGACTATGGTCACATGATATATCACATGATGTGAGGTTATAGACTTAGACTGAGTGAGAGTAGACTAGAAGAATTGTTATGAGACGCTTTAGACATGGACAATTTTTATTTTCTTTTTCTTTTATTTTCTGACTTTATAGGAATTTTGTTTTTCTTTTCTTTTCTTTTCCTTTTAGTGACGATGAAGAGGCACATGACAAGGAAGTCACATGACATGTCACATGATGTGACATCATAGGCCTAGAACCTGGTGGAAGAATCTAGAAGGTGACGTCAGGGCACATGGAGTATGTATGGTGGCCTTGAGTAAGAAGTGAGGCAAGCATGAGGATGAAGTATGGACTATAGGGTAGGTTTAATTATTAGTAGCATGGACCATGAACCATTTGTATAAACAAGACCTTAATTAAGAAGAGACTCCTTGTCGAGTTCTCTTGTGAATTCCCACACTATACTTCTCCTTTGAGGTTTACTTATTAGTGAGATCATTGGACATTGTGTCTAGTGGTTGCCACAACAAGAATGATGTTAAGGAGCATGTTAACAACATGTCTATCTTATAGTGTACACATGGTACACTCATGGATGATACATAGACTTTAGGGTAGAGTTAACTATTAGTAGCATGGACCATCTGTAATTTATATAAATAAGATAGCAATTAAGCAGAGACTCCTTATCGAGTTCTCTTATGATCCCTATAACAATATCTTACTGAGTGATTTATTGTTTATATCCTATTAGTCTTTGTGACTAGTGTGTTATAACCTTAGAACCTTAGAGTGGGTTTAAAGATCAAACTCTTGTATTAGAGAAGACACAAGAGAACTCGATAGAGAGCTCTTTTATAAAATAGTCTACTTTATATACTTGTACAGATGGTCTATGCTCACTGCTATGCACCCTATCCTAAATAACCATGTGTAAAGCATGAGGCTAACATGTGGTGTCCATGTTGTATGATGTCACTTTGTTCCATAACCTTCTACTCCTTTCTTTCAAGTTCTGTAATCAATATTGTGACTACACTATCAGATGTGACTAGTGTGATAGTGTGACCAATCACTTCTAACCTCAGAGTTCTAAAAATGGAAAAATATAAAATAATTAAAATAAAAATAAAAAATAAAAAAAGAGAATAAAATAAAATGAAGCTTATTATTTCGTACTCTTACATAGTGGTTGCCACAACATTCTCTTCTAAAATTCCTTTTTTCCACCATATTTAACTTCTTTTATTGTTTTACTTCTATATTCATTCTCTTCTTAAATTCTACTACTACTTCTTTTATATTTTCCAAGTTTTTCTCTCTTTTTCAAGTATCATTGTTACAATCTTAAGCTAAAGCTTAGATTGCACTTAGGCAAAGACTTGAGAGAAGTCAAGAAAAGTTGTATAAGTAGTAAAGTGTAAGGATACAGGAGAGTATCTACGCTATATATACTAGTATGAAATAAGGAAACAATGTACAGTACATGAGACATATAAGTAAGATAACATGAGAAGACTGTAAGAATAAAGCAAAGTTATAGTACCTACTACATGAGGCACTGACTGAGACTACTATGGCACAGCCAATTGTGTTGTCATACCCTTTACCCTTCTTCATGTTGCATCCTAGAGGCATCGATCATAATAATCATGCTCTATTATTATACTTGTCACAATTTAAATCTCAAAGGGTTAAAATAAGAAAGAAATCTTATATTAAGGTTAATACAAGAGAACTCAATAGAGTTTCAAGTACAAGAATGTTTACCTTATATACACTAGACTACTAGTTCATGCTACACTAATCTTAGTTTATTCTAAAAGACCATGTATTTTCTTTAAGGTCAATATATGTGAAATATACTATATAACATTATCTTATTCCAAGACTTTCTACAATGTTCCATGTTTTATATAATCATATAATCATAACTTGTAACTGATATATAATACTGAGTTATGTTATATGATATCATACTAATCTCTAACCCTAAGTCTAACAAATAAAAATAAAATGGAAAAAAAATAAAATGTTTAAGTCTATTATATTTGACCCTGACATTACTTTTCTTTCAAGATTTTTTCTCTAGAAAAACTAACTTCTATTTTCACCAGTTTCTCTCCAACTTCTTTAGATACTCTACTTTAAACTTTCTATTATCTTATTTATATAATATCTTTGCTATATATTTCTCTAATAATTCTTCTTTTCTAAAGTCTTTTTACTTCTATTGCTATTGGTTAATAGTTTGTAAGTTATGTTAACTCATATTGTAATATTATGATAGTGAATCAATGGATAAAAGTGATGATAGTAATAGTGGTATAGATATTAATGAGATATAAAGTAGTAAAGTGTCAGGTACAGTTCACACCAGGGTGGAAGTCCACAGGATGGACTCAGAGATGAGCAGACTTGTGGAATGACCTT
>Ga0157364_1007513_pt1 | contig 11275 bp, 3 predicted proteins | sample AttsexASBM2_FD_111476 | JGI IMG/M metagenome (GOLD analysis project Ga0157364, IMG submission 111476) | Fungus gardens microbial communities from leaf cutter ant in Ribeirão Preto, State of São Paulo, Brazil - Atta sexdens ASBM2 | ecosystem: Host-associated > Fungi > Mycelium > Unclassified ...
ATACTCTTGATGCGTGCTTAATCGCGTACGACATCACATCGGGTAGATGTGTTAAGCGTTTAATTGAAATATCATTAATTTATTATAGACTATTACATTCGTCGTATTTCATTCCAATGAATATAATAATTCAGCATATAAATTTTTTTAAATATGCCATTATATTGCAATAAAAATAATTTTTTTTTCACACATAGAAAACTCAAGTTATTCTCAAAAATAGAAACAAAGTGTAATACAAGTGTACATGTCGTTCCGCGATATCAAATCGTTTTTGTTTTTTATGTACATTTGAAATTTTATGCACATTTGAACAGATTATTTCGGCCATGGTGGAAGATGGAATTTTACAATTGTTTGAAAATCAATGTATTTTAATACAAAATTAGTCACTAAATGAGAAAATAATAAAATTAAAGGAAATAAAGGAAGATATTGAAAATATTTTTAATTGGAAATTACTTAAAATTTTCGACCTTTCTATTAAAATAACGCATTTCGCTTGAAATTAGTTACGTATAACGTTGCGATCTGATTCAGACTTACAACGCTTATGAATCATTTCATCCTTGTTGTTTATCAAATGTTAAACAAACGCTCACAAGCGTTATGAGCATTTTCAGATCACGGCCTAAATGGCAATTTTCGACTAAAAATATTTTTTTACCATTTTGTTCTACTGCAATCGCTTTAATTTGATTGTTTTCTCATTCAGCGATCAATTTTACATGAAAATAATTTTATGGAAATGTATACATAATTCAGACAATCGCAAAATTTTATCTTGTGCTACAGACGAAGTAATCTCCTCTAAACTTTGAACGTGCACAAACCGCAAACGGCGATTTGATATCACCAAATTAAATGCATGCCGATATTCTAGATTTCATCTCTATTTTCACAGAAAATTTAAGTTTTTCATGTATGCTGTCGCACGGTGTTATATAAGATTATTTTCTATATTTAAATTAACTATGTTTCATAAAAATACAGTTTAATTGATATATGGATTGTTTTGAATTTGAGATGTATTAATAATATTATTGTAATTAACATTATTATTGTATATTCCTAATATCTCTAAAATTAAGGGCAATGCATAATTAATAGTGCTCGGATTATCCACCGATTGACGTATCGATTCCAGTCGCCTGTAGCACATTTCTTATGATTCTCTCCACTATCCGGAGCCGAGTAAAGCATTATGCTTTACTTTTATCAAATCATCAAATTCCTTTTAATTATTTAGAAATTACTTTAATATAATTTACAATAGAAATGATTACAAATCAGATACCTTGTGATCATTTTATCAAAAGATTTGATCTTTGAAATATTTATTTAAGGGCGACTATATTTTACAAAGAATTTATGACAAGATCAGCCATCAAGATCAGTTCATCATAAATATGTCTAATAATTTTGTAAATGATTATACTTTCTCACACAATCGATTTTACATATAAGTTACTTATTTGATACATGATAATTAGGATTTTTCATCGCGTTACGTGTTATGTCTCTCCTCGTAAGGATCCATTTATGGTATCACAGAAATGGTGATGTAAAGTCGACGAGCGGTCACCGTCAATCGCGGAAGAAGAAAACTTTGGACAACTACGTCATCATTGCGTCCCAGTCTTCGTAGAGTTCCTGTACTCTGTGCGGTTAGATAACAGCAGGAAGCCGATTCGATTGCATAATATCGACGTTGCGCAATTGATACCTTCACCTTATGCGCGCCTTATATCGTTATGTTGAGAGAGAAAATCCTGTCCGGGAGAGAAAGGAAATAGCGACGAAGGAGGGTATATATTTCGGATAGAATTTCGCTCAAAATTTAATCTTGCGTTGGTTTCGTTCGATAAAAAATATTAGTCGAGAAGCTCATGCACAAAGAACGTAAAATTTTGAAAGATGCAATTGAAATGATAATTTGATATTATTTGATTAAACAAAAAATTTGATATTATTCGATATACTAAGATATATATAATATCTAGAAATTTACTCAATATAATAAAACGAGTATATATTCTTTCTTATTTCTATTACAGTGGGTAGCGTCTCAATTTCAATATGATCTTCGATTTCTTTTTATCTTTGATAAGAGAGAATGAAATCATAATACCGTACAATTTATTTTTTACTGATACCATAGATGCAATAAAAATTGATTACATATTCCTAGTTCTAGTGAAGTTGTCATCGATTCAAAAAGAGTGAGATAGCTTATTGATCTCTCTCTCTCTCTGTCTCTCTCTCTCTCTCTCTCTCTCTCTCTCTCTTAAAATCTCAAGTTAAAGAGAGATATTGATTAAGAATGTTTGATTCCGATTCAATTTCTTTAAGATGATCAATCTTTTGAACATAAAGGATCGGGTTTTTTAATCGTTTCTCCGATTTTTCTCGGTAGGGATGCGTTCGAAAATACAACTCAAATGCATGATTACACAGTAAAAGCAAGCAGTAAGCAAATTGGCCAATCATAATCATAAAAATTGTAAAATCTTAACGAAAGTAAGAAATCTAATATGTTGATTTCCTTATTGCATTTACATTTTACTGCTTCAGTTTTTCTGTGTGCCTCTTAATAATAACAGTAGTTATAAAAGTCTTTCCTCTAAATGAAACATTTTACTCAGGAGTTGGTAAAAATCATGTTTCAAATATCTTTAATTCATGTTTTTAATATATTTTAAACATGTTTTTTTAATATTATTTAAGATATTAAAAACATGTTTAAAAAATACAATGTTTTAAAAAAACATTTTTTGTCAACTCTTTATTTTGTATAAATAGATTTTTCTGAATTGATTTTCATGAGATCTTTTTAATACGAATCTCTCTGATGAATCAATCTAAGTTATATCCGAGATCGATTCAAAGATCAATCTTGAATATGAATTGCACATTTTTATGCTGATAAAGATAAAAAAAATTAATATATTCAATTTTTTTTTACGGAGCACAGATGCTAAGATCAATTGCGCAGTCTACATATGCTTATTGATGTATAGCTGACATTTATAATTAATTATTTTCATTTATAGCCACAATTATTTTTTTATTACATTAACTGTGATGCATATTTTAACAAAGCATGCATAGTATTGAAACAATAACACAAAATGGAATAACAACAACGAAGCAAATGAAATAAAATGTTGCATTTACTAATAACTCGAATGCAATAGAGTCAGATATTCTAATTTATATGATGAATAATCCAATCACATTTCGTGAACCTTATTGTTCATGAAACGTTGGCATTGGGTTTTTTCCACTTGATGACACAAATATCGTTCTATCTTTATTATTCTCTGAATCAACAAGTATAGAATGACGTTGTGTCTAATGCCATCAATTGGAAAGCATCCATTAGATAAAGAAACAATGCCATAACCGGCAAATTTTTTGGCAAATTTTTAAAGAAAACGTCTATGAAAGCATTTATCCATTGAGTTATCATTATTGATTGCACTTAAGCTTTCACCTTCGACGGCCGTAAAATTAGCTTATTTTTATGAATTTTTTAAAGAAAATCTGTTACATATAGAGAAATGTGGATTTTTGCATGAAATTATTTAACATTTAAAGAGAGAAAAAAATTTTTTATTTATAAAAATATGCAGTTAATATTTTAAAATGGCGATCGAAGCAGGAATCTTCGAAAAAATACGTCTCTATGATGGCAGTGATTTAGCCTGTGCAAATGATCTGAAAGTAAAATTCCTTTGATTTAATTAATTATATGAGTGTCGCTATGGTTACTCGTAGCTCTGTTACAATAATATTGCAAATTTCAAAAAATCCTTTTATAAAGATATTCTATACACAGGAATAGGAATAAAAATCAGCAAAAAAATCAATTTTTTGAAGTCGTTAAAGGCCAAAAGCCTCCTTAAGTGAAATTAAATTATAATGCATATTTCAAATGTGATTATTGATAAAATTATTACCGCTACCGTTAATGATATTCGAACATAGAGACTAATTTTAATACACTGGCATGTTGTTGCACGAACACGAACACAATAGACTAGCTAATATTTAAGCGGCTCAGGATAACAGCAATACTGGAGTGACTAGAATGGATATTCGCACTCTGCTTAAAATTCTGCTCGTTCTCGCCCACTATAAACCTCCTAGTAAACTAACAAACGTTAGCAATTGCCCTGAATGTCTGATATGAATTCTTGCTTGATCGATTCGAACAGGCACTACTTTCATTGACCCAAAACAATGTCGACTCCTCGGAAATCCTATTACGTAAAAATTTGTTTACATCGAACGATAATAGATCTCTCTTTTGATTAAATGAATAATTTTTGGGCTATAAGATAAAAATCAATCTTTTAAAAAATGACTTGCTTCGAATTGCAAGGTACAGTAATAAAATAAATAATATAATATACATGTTGTAATAAATATGTTAAGAATTATTTCGTAAAAGAAAGGGATTTTTTTCTTTGAAAATAAAATCAATCTTTTCTCGCGTTTGCAACTCAGCAACCGGTGTCACACCCGAGCGAGCATTATTGATAGTGTTTTCTCTGGCGTGTGTCGAAGGTGGCATGTGGGCAGCTAGGTGTGTATCGATAAATTTCCGAGATATCGTGTCTACTGGAAAAGCCGAACGCTATGAGGTAATCAATGAGGGAAACCACAGTGGCTAACAACATGAAAGCGATGCAACGCTTTCAGATTTGTTTCTTTTAGGAATGAGGCTCAACTTTGTCGAGCTGTCGAATTGAACTACAACCGTCAAAAGTCAGTTATTTATAATATAATTTAAACATACATTTTCTGCATAAGAGAAGATGAATCGTCCATGGATTATGTCTGTCAAATTTATTTAAAGAATTATAAGCGTGAATGACAACATGCAGTTTAATATAAAATATCATTACGCAAACGCGGCCATAACGAAGTACGCTCTTGAAACATACCGCAAGCCTTGCGAAAGTCCTACGCAATGCATACATACATATATGAAATATCTATCGAGCAAGGATACGTCAACTACCGTTGAGATATCAACGAGGATAAAGAGCGAGAAAAGACATTCGATTGTGCAACCATTCAACCCAAGTCGTATATTTCCTGCGATGAACCGTTTCAGAAAAATCTTAGGATAGCGAATGAGAAGATCGAATACAAAAAAAAAAGAATTAAAAACGTGCGAAAAAGGAAGGAAACAGAGAAAAAAAATAAGCCACGGGTCAACGGCACACGTCAGGCGCGATATAAATCAACCTCTCGATTACGCAACGTGATTTATCGTCGGCGTTGGTCGCGTTCGTTAGACATTTCTCTCTTTCTCTCTTGACCACGTGCGTTTGTGCAGCCGCATGCACACGCATTCGCTCGCGTAAATATCGGTTGGTGTATACGCGTCGTGCGATGCATACCGGTGTGCAGGCAATCCGCGTGTAGACAGTTAATCGGTGTTGTAACATCGTCACGAATAAAAGAAGACTATTAACGCGCGCCAACCACCAGCGTCATTTACTGTACGTTTGTTCCGGTTCGTCGGTGGTTCATATGGATTTTAGCGTCTGGTCATAAACAACTGTACAACGGGAATTTGCAATGGGACTGTGTAACAAAATGGATGTTATTGAAAACTTTCCGAACAGAAATTGAATCAAGATTAAGGCTCTCGCAGATTTTTCCTAATCTTAAGAGGGGTCGTAAAAATATAACACGCTGATAATATCTTGACTAGGCGGAAAGATTAGGTTCTTATCACCTTATTTAGGTCCCCTATTCAGGTTCTGATTGGGACTAGGCAATTACACCAGGCATTTTTGTCAGGAGTGATTAGGTCCTAATCAGGCATGCCTAATCGAATTTCTGCTCGAATTATTGCGTTACAAATATTTTTGAGAGCTATATTTACAAAGGAATAATCTGTAAGATCTACTATACTTATAAAGGAATGATCTATAAGATCTGCTATACTTACAAAGGAATGATCTAAGATCTTTGCAAAAGTAATATCAAAAGATTAACATTGTCAGTTGAAAGATTACATTATAGGTACTCTAGATTAAATCTTGGAATCCTATAAGATTCAAGAACCATTGGCCATTAACACAGATACCAAAATATCTCGAAAAGCAATGTATTTAAAAGAAATGGAATTTTTTAAATGCATTGTTTTCGAGATATATATTTTGATGTCCAAGTTAAAAGCCAACATGTTTTGCCCCAAATTCGGAAGGAATCCCAAAAGATTTGAATCTCAAGATTTGATCATCTAGAATATCTATTTCAAACGTAATCTTTCAACTGACAATGTTAGTTATTTCATATCAATTTTCATATCACGCAGTATAGATCATTCCTTTGTGAATATCGCTTTCAAAAAATATTTGTAGCACAATAAGTTTGTTAACGTTCAATTTATTACACAGTCCCATGCAACTTTCATATTGTACTATTGTTTATAATGTTCCGGCCTAAGTTGGATATAAAATCGACATAGGATTCTGTATCCAAGATATAACCATTTAGAATATGTATTTCAAACGTGATCTTTCAATTGATAACGTTAGTTTTTTTATTTTACTTTAGAAATAGAAATTAAGAAATTAAAATGCCTATAATGATCGAACCTGGATCTTCACTGCTTAAATAATTCAATCTTGAATTATTTACCATGTATGTATTTGCATATATTGTAATCTCTTTCGAATTGTTTTTCAACATATTAACATCTTTATAATATGATGCTTGATTGTAGCATCAAGTTATTAAAATTGCTTGTCAATTTAATTCGCGATTAATAATAAATAATTCCTTATTGGAGTAGTTAGTTAGTTCAATTGCGTTTGTAGTCTGGAAAAACAATTCGGCACGCAGTTTGAAAAACTACAATATGGTATATATGCAAGTACATATATACATAGTATATATATATATATATATATATATATATATATGGTATAGTAATTCAAGATGGAATTAAGTAATGAAGATTCAACTTCGACCGTTATTTCAATTTCTAGTAATGATTGTGTTCTCACATATGCGGTCTAAAAAAAAAATTCTTAATATTGTTTTAGCAATATAGATTGTTTCCTTAATTGTCAATTCATTTTTTTTTTATTTTTTTCACTTCTCAATTTTTTTTTCTTTCCAACACCTTCGTTCAGAAGAAATCGCGAATAATAATCTGTTCTATGTCTAACGCCGCATCTAAAATTCGTGAAAAAATTTTTATCGCGGTTCAGCTATTCGTTAGAGTGCTTGTTTCGATTTCACTCAGAAATTCGCGGCAGTATCCTGTCATATACTGCACATGTTTCTAATTAATCATGTTGTGCAACGATTGGCAAGACAAGCGGAGGTCTTCGATTTTTAATGCGTTGTTACGGTTATCGGACATACGTTTTTTTTGCGCGAAAAATTGTTTCTATTCTCGTTCCGGCATCAATTCTCTAATTGTAAACTCTCGCGGAAGTTCCGCTGCCGTCGTTTCCTTTCTATATTCTACGGTTAAGTACCATTATACTGTTTCGGAAATTGTTTGATATTGCATCCTTGGTAAATGGATCTCTCTTTGTAAATCCGTTGCAGATCTTATCGATACAGTACCAGCCGGAACAGTATTTATGATTTAAACGTGTCTATCGCAACGTCGAAAAAACGTGTATAATATATTATGAATAACGTTTCTTGAATAATATGCCTCCCTTTTTAAGTAATCAGAAAATAAAAATTACATAATTATTTTCCTTTTTCTTAGATTTTGGAATAAAATTATTCGATTTACTTTTTCTGGTTCACTAAAGTCACACATGCCGGAGAAATTCTTGATTTGTCAAAGTCATACTTCGTTCTCCTCGTAACATAAAAATTTGGCAGGAAGTAATAATAATCAATTATATTACATAAATACTTTCTCAAGCGAGATAAAATAAATTGTAACGTAAGTTATTAGATTCAGGCTTAAATAATTTCAAATTAACAATTAAGAAAAGAAGGAGTTATGAAGTTATTTAATTAATGTTCAATAATTAAACAAGAAATATTTATGAAATTTCAACAAACGTTTCAATCTTATTCTCAATGCAATGTTAAGAGATAATTAAATTATTAGATGGAATAGAAAATGTTAGTATTAAATGGCTTAAAATTCTGTAACTAAACTTATAAAATGAAAAAATTTGTTCTTACAAATATATTCGCTCGCAATTCTTATAAAATATAAAAGCGACGAATAGTCAAATCGTGATAGCAGAACAGTTATAAAAGAGAGACATGCAGTTTGCTGAATCACATTTTCATCAAAATGTGATATCAAAATGATAATAATTCGCAGACAGTAATTAAAGGAAAGTAAATTCATAACATTACAATTATGAAAACGTGATTCAGCAAACTGAGCACATCTCTAATTTCATACAATGTAAAAAATCAAATCGTTAAAAAGATATTTAGCGTTATCAACACTCGTTACAAACGAATTCTTGCAACTGGAAACGAGTAATGAACGATGTTCATGTAACACGTTATGAAATTGAAAAGAAATATATTCTTTAAATCAGTGTTAGATTTAATAGGAGATAAAATGCATTCGTCGAAATTAATTTGCCGCGTAAGAGAAACAGAGTATTTGATAAAATTAAATTCTTTTGTGTCAGCTATTAAAATATATCAGCGACAACAACAAGTCGGTTGGCCAACGGTCTCCGTAATTGTATTGTGTACTACAGCGCGCTATTGCGTACACAAGGTCACCGTGTTACCATTCGCGTTCGGACGTTCGAGCAGGCAGGTAATAACGGCTCGTGTTCGTCGTATTATTTCCCGAAACACGCTCATTCTTCACAATTGATTAGAAATCTGTCTGCGCGATTAATTAATTCTCGTAATTACCGTTTTGTGAATGTCCCAGGTTTATGGGGTTTTTCGAAGTTAGATATTTCGCGGAATTTATTCCGTTGAAGAGCGAGAATTAGAGGATGGAATTAAAGGACAGAATTAAAAACGGTTTAGTGATATTTGCGACATATCTCGTTGATGATTATTGTATTATATAAGCTCGTATTTCTTATTGTACTCATTGTTAGAATTATTTGTAGATTTAAGTGCGATTTGTCTATCACTTTCATCGAGATAACGCGAGATAATATGCTGCTTTGTACAGTATCTTGTGATTGATTTAAATAACGGAAAGCTATGATTTTATACATTCTCCATTTATTAAAACTGTGAGAATTGTGAGAAACGAAATATTTGACATTTTTACTTTATAATATGATAGGTGGCTTTTCATTTAATGACATAAGTATATTATTCTGACATAAATACTATATTATTCTGTCTTTCTCGACATTCCGGTGACTAACAAAGGTAGAACGACACTAGTCGTTCTATCTTTGTTAGTTACCGGAATGTCGATTTGTGTCACCAAATAGAAAGCATCTAATATATATTTTGTAGAATCGATTAACGCGAGACCTTGGGTTGCGCTGTTTACGCAAAACTATTTCGTTATCATTTACACAACGAAACTCGAACCGGGCAGTACGCATCTCACGTTGGATTTTATCCTTCGAGAATCCATCGTGTATCAATGACAAGTATCAAGAGAAAACGCTTTCTGTGAATAATTAATTATTACCTGTATTTGCGCAATTAATTATCTATTAGAATTAATGACTCATTAATGTACCGAGACGATATATTCAAGCAGACGTAATCTGTTTATCGATCTACCTATTGAAGTAGAAATCGAAACGATAAAAAGAATATTATAAAGCATTGTTTAATCGCGGATACTTTCCAGATGACAAAAAATCCAAAATCGAGATATAAGATGTCTTAACTCTTCTCTTAATGCGTAGGTACTCGGTTACCTATTTTAAATAGAAAATACTTTTGTTTTTGTACAAATTTCGTTATGATGTCTTAAAAACTTCACTCTTCGAACAACAAAAAACAATTTTTTACAAGCTATCTTGTTTTCACTTTTAAATTTTTAACGGAATCAACCTTGCGAAATAGTAAAAATGTGAAAAATTATACATTGACAGAAAGGTTTTTCTTTTTTAGACATCTTTAAGTCTTATGTCTCGTTTTTATACTCGTTTTGCATGATGTCTGAATTATTTCATTTAACACTAATTTTAAGCTCGCAACTTGAAAGCTTAACAATTTCAAAATGTGTATTTCGCTCATTACAGAATCAGAAACGTGGAGCATCACACGAAACCTGCATATTCGAACATTTCAACATGTGATATATCGTGATCGAATTTCTTATTAATATTTATGTTATTAATATTCGCGTATTTCGGGAGTGCAAAGTATCACGCGATCTTATTTCCGTTTTTGCATTTTTACGGGAGTGTTGTGAGTGCAACAAGAAACTTGAGAAAAAGAGGACGTACAGTTAAAGAGGGACGACGGTAGAGAAAGCAACTAATAAAGTGAGTATTTTATTATTTATTATTTTGCTTACTCCTCGCATGGAATTAATCCGTTAATCATATGATTTCCTTTCTGATTGTGCGTGTCAATTTTCATTACATCATTTGAATTGCGTCGAGGAAATTTTCTGATATATTTGATCATTATATGTTAAATCAGTTAAATATAATTTAATATCTATTAATTTCGGATAAGTAAATTGCAAAATACACTTATTAAAATTTCGTACACTAGTATATATATATATATACATACAGTGAGTACAAAAAATATTTGTACAAAGAAAATATTTTTTAAAAAAACTTTATTTTCAAAAAGTAAGTATTATCCTGCGAGAAATGAATCATCGAATTGATATCGAATCGATATCGATACGATGATTTCAACATCAAACGACGTCGATTCGACGTTTAATTGACAATCATTTCTTGCTGGGTAATTAACAATTTATTTATAAAGAATAAAATAGATTGTATGTTTCTTAAAATTATATATACTAAAAAGTGCATTAATTATAGAAAATATATTATCTAAAAAATAAGAAAATTAAAAATTCTATTGTTTGGATGCTCAAAAAGTATTTGTACAGTCGAGAAATTTGGTTTCTAAATTCAGGAATACATGCGAAGCTCATTTGTCTATATCTATATGTTAGAATAAAATATATTCATTACATAAAATGGTTAATTAATGTTTATTTTTTACAAATAAGACTTTTTATAACAAATTTCCTTGTACGAATACTTTTTGCTCTCACTATATATATATATATATATATATATATATATATATATATATATATATATATATATATATATATATTTTGTGA
>Ga0157364_1007514_pt1 | contig 11275 bp, 5 predicted proteins | sample AttsexASBM2_FD_111476 | JGI IMG/M metagenome (GOLD analysis project Ga0157364, IMG submission 111476) | Fungus gardens microbial communities from leaf cutter ant in Ribeirão Preto, State of São Paulo, Brazil - Atta sexdens ASBM2 | ecosystem: Host-associated > Fungi > Mycelium > Unclassified ...
GTGCCACGTAACGTAAAATATTTAAGATATTAATTAAATCTTAGGTAAGATTAGGGTAAATATAAAAGAATATAGCCATACAGACAATATTATTTGATAATTTTATTTACATTTCTGATGCAATAAAAATTAATATAACAAAGTAACGTATAATAAAGATATATTATTAATATATAATTACGCAATTACATATTAATAATATGAATATACAGTATGTTTGGTAATTATTCCGACAACGCTCGTAGGCAGATAGAGCGGATTAAACTGAGTCGAAAATCTTGTCCACCATTTTGCAATTTTCGTAATAATTAACGAGATATTAATTATTGTTTATTACACGATATTGGGTAAATATCGACAAATGGAACTCCAATTCCGATGATTTTATCTTAACGTATGTTTTTTCGTCTTAAAATGTTCCACAGAATCTGTCAATGAAAGGATATACACTTTTTCTGAGATACTTTGTATAAATAATATATTAGAATTAATTACATTAAACTATTTTGCTGTCTAAGTTTACTTATTTAATATACCGGAATAATGAGTAGTAGAGTATAGAAGCTTCCTACAATCGCGTAAATTTGGTAGACAACATAGTCAAAGATCATAATCCTGAGCTCCAACAGGTTTCAATGATTGATCGTCTTTTGTTTAAAAATTATTAACAAGAAAAATTTATTTAAATAATAACATCTCATTTCTGCTATATGTTATAATACAAATCATTCCACATCCCCTTCCCTGTTTATGTAATAACTTCATGCAAAACGAGATCCATCCCACTTCCTCCTACAGGGAGAGAAGGGAGGTTCGACTGTCCACGCGAAGCATCGTACGCCCCGAGACAGGAAGGTGGACCTCGCTTCGCGTGGAAAGTCGAAAACCCACATGAAACAATTATAGACTTCGTTTCGCCCTATAAAGCAGTAAACTTTTTTCATTAATAACTTTTAAACAATCACCAATTAAAACCTGTTGAAGATCACTCATAATCTTGACAAAATGTATCAAAGTCAAAATCATCGGAGTTTCCTTTTGTTGATATTAACCAACTGTTTATTATAAGCAGCGAGTTAAATACAACTGCGGAAAAAAATAATTTCTCGCGCGCCTAGCGATCACGATCAGTGGGCGTACATTTGATGATACTGGTTGGGCGGATATCGCGCTTATCAATCTCTAGAAATTGATATCTTGTTAACTATTGAGAAAATTGCAAAATGATACAGAACTTTTCAACTCACAATCAGTTTAATCCGCTCTAGTTGTTCATAAGTGTGTCGACAGTATTACCAAACATCTTGTATATAAATTATCTAATATATATTATATAACAATATACTATAATTATATACTATTAGGTTGTCCAGAAAGTTCTATGGTATTCTGTTAGCTTAGAATTATATATAGAATATATTTGTTATAAAATTTTTAACTATCTGATGTGAAAACTTAAAGTTTTCTCGAAAAATTCGTTTTTAAAAAATGTTCCTACAATTTTTTATTACCGTTATACACGGGTTAAAAATAAAAATGCATTCTAACTTTGACTGCCAATAACTTCGTTAAACACCGTAATAATTAAAAAATTAGATTCTTAAAGCTGAAATTTTGCTCTATCAAATGGTATAATCGCGTATTATAAATTCTGTATTAACATAATAATAATTTATAATTTTTTATGTTCTCTCGTTTTTTTTAAAATTAAATTAGGAACAGTAATTTTAGAAAAAAAACTATGTAGACATATATGAACATATTTCATGTATAATAATATATGTTTATATATGTTTATATGTATTTCTATATTCATATATAAAAAATTTTTTACCGAGAAAAAAATAAAGTCCGTTGCTCTTCGGCACATAGATGTCACAGACAGAAATTCTTTCATTTGGAGTGTCTGAGTAACAGAATTAAAATATTATAGTTAATATAAGGTATAATACTGTCCAATAAATTATATATTCAATATTGTAACATATCTAGATATAAGTACCTAGACACATTACCTAGGTACTTATAAGCGAAAATATTTATACTTGTACTTTTATAATATATGGTATAATAATTATATAATGTTATATTATAATATATAACCGTTACATACTACTATATATATAATATGTATTAGGTAATTTATATATATTTTATATATATTTTATTAAGTAAATTTATCTATTTATCTATATTTACGTTACGAGCAATTTGATTAATTCAGGATTTATATACATAATATGGATTTATATACATATATGTCGACTAATATGAATAATGCCTGTTTGTTTTAGAAAATTTAAATAATAGAAGCAAAAATATTCAAATTAATCAAAATGATTGATCATTATAAATTATGTCCACGTACAAATGGGAAGTGTGATTAATAAATTAAAAGACCGAAAATGATAAACTTTAATAAAAGAATTTTAAAATTATAAAAGAATAAGGCAGTCTACTTTCTACAATCTCATTTACAGGAGTGGGCAATATTTGAAGTACATATATTTAAAATACGTATTTAAAAAAATTTTTGTATTTTGTATTTCGTATTTGAATATTCTATTTAAGAATATTTTGTATTTTGGATTTAAATATTTTTTTTTTAGTATTTTATATTTTAAATTTGTAAATACATTTAAATATACTAAATACATTTAAATTACGTAAAAATTTTTTTAATGAAAATTAAAATCGCACCATTGATTCAATCTAAATTTCACGCATAATGTGCATAATATATCATTTATTCTTGTTTACATTTGGTGAACAATCTGTAACGTTGTATCTCAGTCAGGAGTGGGCATATTTGAAATATAATATGTATTTAAAAATATGTATTTAAATATATTTTTATTTTATTAAGAGTATTTTGTTGTATTTCATATTTGAATACTTTTTGAGAGTATTTTGTATTTTGTATTTAAATAATAATATAATTTTTTTTTAGTATTCTGTATTTTGTATTTAAATACAATTTTTTGAGTATTTTGCCCACCCCTGCTCATTTATTACTTATTATATGATATGCATTTAAATATTTTTTATTTATTTGATTACTTCTGCTAATATATTTCTGTTAATGTGTAAAGAACTTAATATATAAATTATTTACAAATTATTGCATATTTAAAACGTTTTATTATTGCTAAAATTGCTCTCTTTCGTCTTACTATTATAAATAAATGAGTTTACTATACATACATTACAAATGGGTACTTCGTAAAATTAGCAAAGGCCACTATGCAAGGTTAAATTTAAATCAATATAAACTTTATGCACTGAGGTCTTTCGTTTCTGCATTGTCACCACAATTTTAGTACATGATAGATTCAATTTGGTAAGATGAAAGACATTATCGTCAATAATGTACATACTAAAGTAAATGAACAAGAAAGATTTATAAACTCATAATGAAATACAAAAATGAAGAAAAATAATTCTGTATATAAATACAAATTTATTAATCTTTTATAACAATAAGTTATTAATTAATACAGTTATTAATTAATAAGTTATTAATTAATAAGGAAATCTATATAACAGTAATTTATTATTACCAATTAAGCTCAATTTATATAATTGCATGAAGGGTGTTTGCGAGCTGCTTATCTTACATAACAAATGTCGAATTGTTTCGATTCTTTTATAAGTATTGTAATGAAAAATAAACATGTATTATTTTATCTAAAAAATATGTGACTTTATTTATATAAAAAGTTGAATTTTTATTTTACATGAGCAAAAAAATTATTTATGCGCAAAAAACAAATTTGTGAATGAGTTGGAAAAAAAAAAGAAGTTTTATTTATTTCAAAAGAATAAGAAATAAATAAGTAAAAAATAAATGAAAAGTAATAATAATAAAATAAATAACAGTAAGAAAACTTTAAATAAACAGAATAAAAACTCATTTTAAATATCAAAAAATTTTTTAAATTTAAATCAATATATAATAATATTTAAATAATTTTTTTAAATAAAAATTAAGAATAATTATGTGTTTCTACATTATAAAATTTTAATTCAGTCATATGTTAATAAAGCTTTTTTGATATGGGATAATATATAAGATAATAAAATAGTAAGAAAATAAAACGACAAAAAAATTAAACAAAGATACCAATACTTAACCTGTGATTAGGCTTGATGATTTTATCCAATAGGCTTCCTCTGTCATAATCCTAGATAACATTTATGTTGCATAAGATACCTAAAAGATGTCTTTTAGATGTCTTACGTCTAAAATATAACTAAAAGGCGCTTAGATAGATTTAGATATCTTATGCAAATGCATGTTATCTGAGATGTCATGGATGAAGCCCATTGGGCAAAACATCAAGTTAAGCTTAACCACAAGTTAACCAGATAATGAAAAACCAGGCCAGAGAGAACTAAACCAATTACTTATTCAAACAAGATGAACTATCATGACATTTTGAATTACATTGCTTTTCTTCTTAACGCCTGCAGCTATACTTATTAAACGAGCATTTTCCTTTACAATTACACCTCTTAAATCCTTCAAATAGAAAACTTCAAATAGAAAAAATTTCCTCGCATTTTCGTACGCAAATTTGTATAGTTGAGACTTCATCGGAGTTAATAAACGATTCTCTATATATAAAAAATTCATATATAGAATTTTTATAACATACCGTTCTATTCTTAGCTCATAAAAATCATTACTTTTAGATAATATCATCGCAGCAAATTGTTTTTTATCATTTCCCTATCAACATCGGATATATGTAATCTGACTATTTCGCCGACGTTTAGCTCAGACAATTTTGCTTTTTCATTTTCTCATTTAAATTTGTAAATTAAATTTCGCCTTTTTTTGAGTGTTAAGAACAGTTTTACTACAATTTTTCTAACTTCTAAATAATCGTTAGCTTCTTTATCTTTTCTTCCATTTTTATCTTCTTCTGTTCATTATCTTCTGCATCACTGTTGTAATTTTCTTCGCCTTATGTTTTATTTTCATCTTCTTCATCCTGTACAGTGTCATTATCTTCTGTATCACTGTTATAATTTACTTGCACTTTATTTTTATCTTTTTCATCTTTATTATCTTCAGATACATTTAAACGTAATATTTCTTCTCTAAATCTTCTTCAGATTTTATAGACTGTATGGTTTCTCCGAGCAAATTAGAACTTTTAAGTCCTGGTCGAACATAACATTTTACTAATAACATTTTATACCTTCGTGGTAGGCTCTATTTTTAAATTGTACAAAGCGCAAATCGTCATTCCATTGTTTTAAGTATTGTATTTAAAGCTAAGTGCTGAAGATGTTTTCGACATCTTGGTACATTTAATAGATCCTTCTCTTTGACTATGCAGATTTTCATGGATAATTTTTAATTCATATCATATGGAATAAACTTCTTCAATAACTCGATTATCGAAGTGAAAAGTAAAAAGCTGACAGATTTTTAGCCAATCGAAATGCAGAAAAAATGGGGAAATGTAATTGTATTTGTGATTTATATGAAAAGCGGAAATATGCATTCTGTATACGCTGAGACAACGCTGGTATGTAGACTATATCAGCGTAGTTGAATAAAGAGATTATAAGCAGTTTGGAGATAAAGAGTAAAAGTTAAAATACAATTATCAAAAAATTAATAATTTATGGAATATTTAATATTGTATGTTAAAATGAGGCCAGAATAAAATATTATATAAAATATCTCTCGCGAGTTATTGATTTTTTAATATCTCCACTTTAATACTTTTATACGAAGAATAATTAAAGAAATTAAAGAAAGAATATTATATAAATAAAACTACATAATTGCATTTATTATATAATTATACAATTGCATTCAAAAATAAACGTTAAAATTTTGGCACGTCCTAGAAAGTATCTAATTATCAAAAAATATCTCCTTCAAAAAAAAATAAATTTCACTTGAAAAATTTTTAAAAATTTTTTAATGAATAGTTTGAGAGGTAATTGAAGTGTCAAATGAAACATGTAATAAAAATGTAATTATCCTGTAATAAAAATGTAATTATCCTGTAATAAAAATGTAATTATCCTGTAATAAAAATGTAATTATTCTGTAATAAAAATTTGTAATTATATAATACCATTATATCACAATCTAATCGCTGTAAGCCTGAAATAAGAAAGAAAGGCATGAAATAAAAATAATAATTTAAGACTGCACCCTTTTATATTAAACTTCACACTTTTATATTAAAAAGTCTAATTAAAAAAAGTTTCTAGTTACGTATGTATCTGGTTTTCTAATACGCGTTGTGTATATATACAGCGTGCCTCAAAATTGATGATAAATATTTTATAAACAGATTCTTTATAACATTTTAAGATGAAAAATCTAATACAAAAATATTAAGCTATGACAGTTTTTAACACTTTGTGCGCCAAAAATATTTTGAATATATTTTCTACGGGGCTCCAATAAAATACTATTTCTATTTGAATAAATAAAATCATCTCTTAAAAATGGGAGACCTCTGCGGAAAATTGTGCGTCTCCGGGAATTGACGTGGTATTCAAAAATGTTAAATGGGAAGAGTTTAAATATTACGAATGACAGGACTAAAATTTCGCACTCTTAGGGACGGCAAGATGGTCAGTATTAAAGTGTTTCTCGAATTTCATTGGTTTTGACAATAACAAAATTCAGCATCTTCACAATGACCTGCTTCCTATTCCTGAGCGCGTGAAATTCTAGACCTATCGTAATTTTTAAGCTCTTCCAATTTGAAAACTATCATAGCCTTGATATTTTTGTATTAGACTTTTCGTCTTAAAAGAATCTATGTTTAAATATTTATCAGTTTGGGATATCCTGTATAATTGCAATATTAAAACATTTTATGGAAATTAGTTAGATAAAGTATTTAATTTACAAATTTTTTTATTTTTTTTATTTTTAAATCAAAATAGGTGCTATCCAGCAGCACTGGAATTGAATGGAAATGGAGCGTTATTGAACAGATACTATCGCGATACTATCACAAGTTACTACAACTACAAAGATGCTCACAATGTAGTAACGTATTGTCAGCGATATGTGATGCACAATATAATATTTCATTATGTCGACATCAGGGATAAAGCCTACGGATGATAAAGCGATAGTGGCATTTTTCAAGCCACAATTAATCAGAAATCGATGCAGACCATATGAATATGTCAAAATCAATAATAGTTGAAGAAGGGCGAATATTATCATACTGCCTTGTTGAAGCTTTCCTTCTCAAGTCGTACTTGCATCGTCCTTATCCAGACAAGAATGGACTTACACCAGAACAAGTTATGTATAATCATTGCTTGAATCGTGCCTGGAGGATGATTGAGAATACTTTCAATACTTTAGTAAGTCCGGAGAATACATCGAAAACAGATAATTGTTAATCCAGAAAATGTTAATGATTCAAAAGCAACAGTTTGCTTACAATTAGCTGCGAAAAAGCGATGCAAACAATGTTGCATATTTGCACGCAGGTTCAAACAGGTTTAGGCATAGCTCTTGGCGAAGAATAATAGAAGATAAATGTGCACTTAGATGTAATCCAAACACGAGTACTCGTAGGTGCATGGCAATTGGAGATGAATTTTGTGATTATTTTAACAACGAAGGAACAGTATCGTGGAGGATCATTTTTAAAATAATGATTTAATTATATGAAATAATATGATATAAATCGATAATCAAAGTTAATTTGTGAAGATTATTGTCAGTCAAATGATTGTGTTGCAAGGCCGATAGTATACGCGCACAGTTTGTTCGAGAGAAATAAATGTAATTAGAATTTTATATATAATTGCATTATTATGCCAACATTTTTATTGGAATAATAATAATTATATATAAAGTCTTGACTGTATTTGACAATTCTTCATATAGTTATGAGAATATAATATAAATAATTCATAATAAATATAAATAAAAAAATAACCTCTGTATACTTAAAATAAATATTGTTCACAGATTAATTTAGATTAGTTCAGAGTAGATTCAGCTTCACGTTGAAAGATTTTCTGCATATAGGAAAGCTGGAGTTATACAGAATTACAAATTACATTATACAAAATATAAAAATTTATTTTTTGAATTTATACAAAATTGCTGGTTATAAAAATATTTAATTACTAACATTTAATTATTTATTATTATAAATATTATTTATTAATTACCTATAAAAATAATTAATTTTACAATTAAATTACTTATTTAAAGTTATTTATTTATGCTTGCGTTCATTCACAGTTCGCATTTAGCGTCGAAAAGACTTTCAAAAACAGCGCATCTTCGTCCTCGATTCCTCGTAGATTGTTCTTCATAAGTCTCATGAAGTGTGTAATAGAATCTTCGCGCGCGAATTCCAGTATGGTGAAGAATTTCGTTATTTCCACGTTTATGTAATCAGGCTAATCGAAAATGCGTGATTTCACCAAAATTTCCTTTAATTAAATCCTGTAACTCACTATCATTATCAAGTCCCCATCGTTTCCCGACCGTAGAACTGTTTCCTACAAAAATTAAAGTATATAATTAGTTTTTCGTTTATGCATCATTATTACCATTGCAATACCTATAAGGTATATTTAGATAAGTTACTGGCTATCTATCGTTTGAACTGTCGGTCCAGGTTTGTAATTTTCATCATTCACCTCTCCAGAGGTGAATCATCTATTGCCAGAGCTTCAATGCGTTCGTTGTCGATCGGTAACAAAAGATGTCACAGTACATAATAGTGCAGTAATATTGCCGAAATATCGCACAAATATTTCCTATAAATTTTCGCGGACATTTAATATTGCAGCGATATTTATTCAACGTTATTTATATATATTAAATATTATTATCATGTTGTAAAATTATTGAAATATTGCATGCTATGTGATGTATTACGTACAAACCTTGTAGTTGAAGACCTAAAAGAAAAAGACCTCGTAATAGACCCACGAACTATGTAGTGAGGTCGTAGATTCATTCGGCAACTTTTCTTCTACAATAAATATTGAGTCTTAGACAGATTTCCACTTCTTGACTTTTTTGACTAACATTATTCCAAGAAAAAAACATATAATTAATATTTAATTAAAATGTGTAATTAATGTCAAAGAATAATATGTAAAAGAAATAACATATAAAAGAAATTAATACTACTAAGTTTTATAAAAACTTCTTCCTACATCTTTTTCCAACAAATTCCGCGCTCTGCGAGTAGAAGTTTGAAATTCTACAAAGACGTCGAACATACAAGATAAGCTGCTTCTTCAGACAAATTTTCTCATTCGTCCAGGGAGCGTTACTTTGAACACTTCACTGTAGCTGCAATTGTCGGCCACCGCCTGCGGTCCCATTGACTAAATTTTGTAGAAAATTACCGTCATCTGTAAATATAAATAAGGACAACAATATTAAATAAAGTTTTAATTTTCATTCAATTTTCGTACTTTTTATTATTCAGTACTTACCATCTTTTGCATAAAAATGTAAATTTTTATCAGTGACGACTTAATGGTAACATTATACACATTCATGAGTTTACATTTTCGCACAAATGGTCTCGCAAGTATAGCATGGCCATAGCTGAAATTATAATAATTATAAAAAAATGAAATAAAAAATAATCAAAAACAAATATAAAATAAATGTAGTTAAGAGTCTGTTTACTTTTCTTCTAACATTTAAAAATCTAATAAAGATCGAAAAATTTGTTTATTATATGACAAGACTGTTTTTAATAGTAGCACGAACACCTATACAGTTTCGGCTCGTAGTTCCTTTTTTTTTACTAATTTAATTGATTCTAATTAAGCCCTCTTGTATTAATTAATAAATTAATAAATTAATTAATAAATTAATTTTATTTAAAATGATTAAAATTTTTTTATGTTTACTAACCTCGCTTTCTTTCTCCATCATTCTGCATTTTGAAGTCCTTGCTGGTCGCTCACATATTCAATGTATATTAGTACATATCCCATAGTTCAATAAATCGAACTATCGGAGATCATATCCGGATATAGCGAGGGATAAACCGTTGAGGGCATTGCGGTATACAGATTTAGGGCATTACTGAGCATTACTGCAGGGCATTATTTAAGAGAATTGTGCATTATAAGCTATAAAGGTATAAAGTTATGCATTACTACAGCATTAATGGGCATTATCAGGGCAGTAATAGGCATTACTAAGGCATTAATGGGCATTATTAGGACATTAATGGGCATAAAAATTGGGCATTACTTGGGTATTACTGGGCATTAGTAGGCATTAATGCACACAATTTTGATCAGCAGTTTACCCTTCGCATAATACTTATACGAGTTCCAAAATAGAAATATTAATCTGTTCCGCTTTTCTTTTAGAAAGTTTAAAAGTATTAAGTACCATTGCATTTTTTAATTTAATAACCATTAGTTATGAACATTATGACAAAGAATTTAATAACCGTTAATTAGAGATAATACAATAAAGAATATCTAAAAAAAATTATATTGCAAACATACCGAAGATGACCCGATAGAGTCGAAATGTTTATATGTACAAAAATTACAAATTATGTTTATATGTACAAACATCATAATGAACATCACAAACAGTAATCAAAAACGTTTTTCATATTAAGATTAGTAGGTTTTCATACAGGTAGGTGCTCTTTATACAAAGGAATTGATTGTACATAAACTGTTTGCATTTTATATTTTATTACTCATTTTCAAATATACAAAAAATGTTTGATAAGAAATAATTAATTTCATAAGGCCTGTAAACAGATATATATAGACGCGAATTCTTCGTCGAAATTGAGCTGATGACAGTTATAGCGCCTTTTTACACCGTTTGAAAAATACAAAATAATTTCTTGTTATTTATGAAATTACTTTGTCGATAAATGAATAAAATAAGAAAAAGGTGAAAAAATGAAAAAATGGCAGCATTAAAAAAAATTACAATTTTTACTAAAAAATTTTTTTTTATTTATTTAATAAAAAATTTTCAAATTAATTATTTTATTAATCTTACAAGATTAGCAACGAAAATATTTGATAAACTTCATGTATTACATCGGTATAACTTGATTGATCGAATAGTTTGTGAGTAATTTTTCCCAACAATTTCAATAAGTAAAGTATTTATGTATTTAAGTTCTAAAAGTACACACTAAGTGGTTTAGCTACAGAAAACAGATTTATAGACGGAGTCAAGTAAAAAGTCTTGCAACGCAAGAAATGGATTGAGAGAAGAGAGAGAGAGAGAGAGAGAGAGAGAGAGAGA
>Ga0157364_1007515_pt1 | contig 11275 bp, 12 predicted proteins | sample AttsexASBM2_FD_111476 | JGI IMG/M metagenome (GOLD analysis project Ga0157364, IMG submission 111476) | Fungus gardens microbial communities from leaf cutter ant in Ribeirão Preto, State of São Paulo, Brazil - Atta sexdens ASBM2 | ecosystem: Host-associated > Fungi > Mycelium > Unclassified ...
ACGCCCTGAAAAGATTGAAACGGATGAATTGCAAGCACTGCTGGATATAAACTCTACGCAAACTGAAAAGGAGCTTGCAGAACAGCTTGGCGTTACGCAGCAAGCCATTTCCGTACGATTACACCGTACGAATAAAGATTGAATTTTACAAAAAAAAGCTCAGAACTTTTTTGTACACCTAATATTTGGGAAGAACCGCGAGATCGATGGCACGTCGTGAATAGAAGCGCCAATAATTAATATTTTTTTTAAGAAAAAATCGTCGACTCAATAGGGGGTAGACAAAGGGACAAAGAAGTCGCAAAAGGAATATATAATGGGTCATCAATGCGCGACAGCTGGCCTTGTAATATGGTATTACATGGATGGTGTAAATACAGACAAGTTATTTGAAGCAATGGAAGTAGAATTTGAGGAGTCGTCCGAACGAAAAAGTACAATCCAACGATACTGAATGTCTTATTGGTTTGAGCGACGGCAATATGGATCACGCAGCGAAATTTGTGCAGCCTTCGGAAATTCGTTGAACATTCGTATTAAGCACTGCATGTGCAATCTGCTGTTATTATACAACATATGATATTTCAACCTTATGTGCAGCATGATTTATTTGCGAAATATTAGCGTTAAAGGAATGTATTTCATTAGGAAGCACAAAGATTGTTCTTTCCATACACTAGACAGCAGGTGGTCGTGCTCGAAATGCGGAGAGCTGATGTACATTCTCGTGTAACATGTGCCCACTCTGCGCACATTGAAAACCTATTAAGTGCTCCATGTAAGAATATGATCTAAAAAATAAAAAAAAGATATAGAAAACTACGAGCGAGTGGAACGCGAATTGTTGGAACAGTGCGACCAGTCGCTACTCTAGTGGCGTGTTTCGCGTGTCTGCAACGATACGACGAATGCATCGAGCAGTTCGAAGAATTTTGTTAAGCACCGCGCCCGTTGGACAGACAATCTCTGCGGTGGAGAGGATCGCGCAATTCGCGGGTGCAAAATTGCAATTGGAGCGACGTTTCATGCACATTGATAGCGAGTATGCGAGTGGCAATGAAAGATTTCTTGTCTAGCGAAAGATCAACGCTGTATTCGAGAGTCGTATTGACAAGTGCGGTGATAAACTTTAATCACATCGAGCCGTGGCGGTTTTTAGAAGACGCTGGCAATGTAGTTCTAGAGCGAGTATGAGACGCTGTAGAAAGATACGGTAGTGAACACCGCGTTCAACGGCGAGTTCGCAACAAAGGATAAACATGCTAATAAGAGCATAATTATAAAGAACAACGAGATATGTCGATGCATCGATATGCGCAAGTGGTACGAGCGACACGTTATCGAGCCTATCCCAACATCGCTCGAAGAGTTCCAGGAAAGTCAAGGAAACTAGTAATGAAATGAGCGGTGATCAGTGTTCGTACGACGATAATGCGTGTTTCGTGTAGTCGGTGGTCCCCGCTTTGTACCCAGATGAAAAATATATACGGAGCGAGAGTTATCGTATCTGCATTATACAGCGTTAAATTTCGCAGGTCAAATTTCCAATGATTTTAAAAGACAATTCTAAATTTGAACATTTGAACGCGGTGTGGCATGATAAATTATTATTCCGAACGTATATTTTTTATCGAGATGAAATGCACTCCTGAATTTACATTATGGATGGAGATGTAAGAGGAGAGTCTATTACTTCTTGCGATCATATCAAGATCGGATTACACACGTTATTTCATAAATATTGAGGTTTTTATATGTAATGCATTAGACGTTTCTAGAATTATCATTATGTCATTATTTTAATATAAACGGTAATTTTAACATTGAAAATGACCTGATGTAAGGTCGAAACGTATGTATATTATTTTGTTAAATATAATGTTTTTGTAATTCACAATATTAGCGAAATACATCTTGCTTTTGCTCTGAACCCTTTAACAGATTATTTCAATTTAATTAAAATTCATTATATATTCTGATTGTTTTTCACAATTTATCGGGCTACGACGTGCACTTTATAATTAAGAAAATTGCTACCGCGTACGATGGACATATAGGTGTACTACTGATAACTAAAAAAATTATATTTCGTTTATTAAACGTGTTAAAAGTATCGCCGAGAGAGTAGACGCGAAAATGCATAAAATTACAATTTACCAATTCATTTAAATTTCTCGGTACAAGCCTCAATAAATTGGCGTTGTTTCTAAGCAGCTACAAATTAAAATCGTATTTCCAAATTTTCAATATTATCGGATGAAGAATTTGAATTACTGATTCGTAAAGGTGTCTTTCCGTACGAGTACATTGACTGCATCGAAAAATTGCAAGACACGCGCTTATCATTGCGCGAATTATTTTTCGTTGATAGGATTATCCGAGAGTGATTACGTTCACGCCATGAACGGCAGCGATTCTCCATCCGAATGCTCGAGTACAGTGATCTATACTTGAAAATTGATGTTTTGTATTGGCCGACATTTTCGAAAATTTTCATGAAAGTTGTGTCGCGAGTTACGGTCTCGATCCCGCGGATTATTATATCTTGCATGATTTTTTTTATAGAACGCGATGTCAAAATATACGCGCGTAAAGTTTGAGTTAATGACCGACATCGATATGATCATGTTCTTCGAGCGCGATCATACGCGGCGGATTCAGGCAAATATGCGCAGATTAATAACAAGTACATGTTATGCGTTCGTATGACACATTGAAACCATCATATCTTATGTATGTGATATCACGACGTGAATAATCTGTATGGATGTGTCAATCATACGCCGAATGGGTCGAAGACGCTGCGAACTTTGATGCGATTCGCTCTGGATTCATCTACCGGTTATATTCTCGAGATCGATCTCGAGTATCTGCAGCATCTGCGATCAACACTGACTTACCTTTCTGCCCAACACGCGATAAACCCTCCGCAAGTGCGAAAATAAACTTTTAACGACATTGTACTATAAGCAGCGTTATGTCATCCACAACTTGCAGCAGTGTACTCATCATGGTCTTCGCGTAACAAAGATCCACCAGGTGCTACAATTCGCTCAATCTCTATGGCTCTGCGATTATATTGAATTCAATACACAATTTAGAATGCGCGCAAAAAATGATTAAAAAAAAAATTTGTATAAAAAACTAATGAACAACGCAATATTCGGTAAGACCATGGAGAATGTGCGCAATCACGTTGATGTATAATAAAATTAATAACAAAAGGGACGGTACAGCGCGGAGGCAATGATCGCGAAACCGAATTTTCACAGCGTCTTTGCGAAAAATTTGATCGTCGTCGAAATGCACAAATTCGAGGTGAAGTTTGACAAGCCGATTTACGTGGTTACGTGGGTACGTGCATATTCGACATATCGAAAGTTTGCTTGTACGAATTTCACCACGAGTCATCGATGTATCGTGACAAATGTAAGATCATGTACACCGACTCGGACAGTCTCATTTATCATATAAAATGTTCAATTAGAATGCGACGATGTTTACGAGAATATGAAATGTGATATTGCTAGATTCGACACGAGCGATTATCCGGCAGATAATGTATACGGTATACCTCTCGCAAACAAAAATGTATCTGGTTTGATGAAGGACGAAAATAATTTTCGGTACGATAATGATCTAATTCGTTGGACTGAAAGCGAAGATGTACGCGGTGAGGGTGAATGGCAAAAAAGAAATTAAAAAGGCGGAAGGTGTAAAGAATAACATCGTAGCGCGAACGATAACGTTCCATGATTATATGCGGTGTTTGAAGAAATCGAAATGACTCGCCGTTAATTATGTATCTAAATTACACGAGGTGTATGATATCCGAAAATCGCTCTGAGTCCATATGACGATACATTGTACTGGACTCGAGACGTTACTATGGAGGCATTGGATACCTTTGTAATATATGTTACTATTATGTATTATTTATTGTAATTTAAACTTTTTTTTATATTTATACAAGTATTATTATATATGTTTTTATGTAATAGCATTTATTATTATTAGTATTACGATTATTGTATTTTCATATAATACATATCGTATGTTTTTAACATTTATATAATATAATACTACTAATATTTCAATTTACATTTTATGTATCCCATACTTTTTATCATTTATGCGTATTACTATTATGTACTATTATCATTATAATTTACACGTAATGCAATTTTTTTACATTTATATAAGTATTACTATTATGTTTTATGTAGTACTGTTTATTATATATTACTATTATTTTTCATTTCATGTATCGTACATTTATATCTATATATTCCAAAACGATGGAAAGGATAATAAAAAAAAATACGTTTATATATTTATATTGATATATTTTTTATATGTAGAAATAAAATATATGAATCAAAATTTTATCAAATAACATTGTTTTTGTGTATCCATGAATTGTGCGATCTATCGAATCCCAGCCACTTGATGTCCTTGTCTCCCTTCCTGCGCAGTACTTCGGATGAGTAGCGCGATGCAACTCGTGCTCGTAAAACGCTCCAACGACGGATTTTTTGCAATAAATAGATTATTGGTATGCTACACCTTAACGATTGTAAACACCTCGGTGGTCCAATTTGGCGCGTAACCTTTCTCAAAAACTATCTTGTACTCACGCGTACCAAATCGCTCACTTTGAATTTTGCCGGACCAGCGATTTTTATCGTGCTGTACTACACTGTGTCTAAGAGTCTTTCGGCGGGAATTATGTCGGCGGGTCGCATGCCGATAGTGCTTGCACATGTTGTAACCTGAAACGAGACGTGACAGTTTAACCCATTTAATTGAGTGTAAACGTGTCGTTTTTGAGCGTGCGATTGAATCGCTCGATCACTGACTTCCAACATTAAATACGTGGAATATTGTATAATGTGCTTTTTTAAGATTTTCTGCACATCAGCGTTGTAAAACTCCTTCCCCATATCCATTTGTAAATTTTTTTGGACATCTTCCACTCACTCGAATTATCTCAGCGATAGCATCAGCCGTCTCGCTTCCACTCTTGCTCTTGAGTGATATAGCCCACGCTTATTCAATACATCGATGACGCTGAGTATAGTGGCCTCTATTGAAGCTCGAGTATCGGCGCATCTCGACGATATCAGCATGCCACAGATCGTATCCTCGAACTATGAAGCGCCTTCGCGGAAAATTTCTCATCGGAGCCTACAATTCTTCGACGAATCTCTCAGAGTTAGTTTTTTTCTTTTCGCTGGATTTCTTTTTCATGATTCGACGCGTAATACACCGGACAAAAGTATTTTTCGCTAATGCCGCTCAACTAACTCGTTTCGTCTATACGCGATTTAATTTATAATAAGACCGGCTTCGAGGAGTTCCTTGACAATAGCATCTTGTTGTCGTGAGCATTGTTGTCCGCTCGATGCGAAGCTTCGAGCAATCATAAACGATCCACTAGCTGTTGTTGGGATCTAACAGTGCATGTAATCGATTGTCGTTCATTGTTGTTGCGTGAGATAATCCCTTTCCAGATTTCTTCTTCTATTTCTTGTGATCGACATCAACGCGATTATATATTTGCACTTATTTCCCCTGTTGCTCTATAATCGGACCTGCGAATGATGTTTGTGTTTGTGTGCGTTCGTCGCCAGCAGCATGCTCTTGTTCATATCGTCTTCCGTGTAGAGATCATCGGGAATTCTCTTGAAAATTAATTTGTAAAAATCGGATATACCGGCGATAATTATGTTGTTCATCCACGTCGAAATGTTTATTACCAAACATCAATTCATCCTTGCATAGGTAAATCCGGTACACATAATCTATACTGCTCTTTTGTTTATCTCGCGCTCCCCTCAGGACAGCCTCGATGTACTTTTGAACCAGCGGGCCTAAGTCGGCTTGCAACGCCTCTCGACTTACCGACGTTTGCAACCGATTTTGAATCTTCATTGTTAGCGAGTAGTCCGTTGTTTCGAAAACGTTCTCCAATGATTCTATCATCGATACGATCGTATGGAATGGAGGTTATCGGCTGTACATCATGCGATCGAACATTGGATTTACGCGGGGAACGATCGAACATCTCGCTTGCTTTCTCTCCCTCTTCCTCCTCCTCCAATAACTGTATAGGGGGAATTCTAACTCAATGAACTGGAGGGGGGTGCGAGGCGCGGAGCGCGGAAGATACTCGTAGGCGCGGAGAAAGGCGCGAGAGGAGCGGGAAAGGCGACATCGCTGTTTATATAAACGTAAGACCCCGGTCAATTGATTATGTAAACATGATGACATTCCGCTATGTGTATTTTTTTCGTTACCCGCCACCGCCTCCATCGAGATCGTCGACGACATCGCCACTCACCACCCGCCACCCATTGTCGCTCTACCTAAAAAATGCGTATATAAGGGCATGACGATGTCGAAGTGCGTACCGTGCTATGAGTGAAGAAAGGAAGGAAGAAATGAATATCTATAAAGTAAAAGTCCCTTTTCTTTTTATTACGAAGTTTTTTTTCAATACGGTTTCTTACTAGCGCGTCGCTAAGGCTAAGGATGGGGAGTAAAAGAAAGTACATAATGATATGAAAGAAACATTTTTTATTCACATTACACTTATTATACTGATTTTTTCTCATTTTTATTACATTTTTTTCGCGATCGACAGTGTTCGAATGCGATCGGTGACTTGAACATCGCTAGCAGCGATTTCTGGAAAAAAATAACGAAAAACTTTTGTGACTACTATTCGAGATAAACAAAAGAGCAGTATAGATTATGTGTACCGGATTTACCTATGCAAGGATGAATTGATGTTTGGTAATAAACATTTCGACGTGGATGAACAACATAATCATCGCCGGTATACCCGATTTTTACAAATTCATTTTCAAGAGAATTCCCGATGATCTACACGGAAGACGATATGAACAAGAGCATGCTGCTGGAGACGAACGCACACAAACACAAGCATTATTCGCAGATCCGATTATAGAGCAACAGGGGAAATAAGTGCAAATATATAATCGCGTTGATATCGATCACAAGAAACAGAAGAAGAAATCTGAAAAGGGATTATCTCACGCAACAACAATGAACGACAATCGATTACGTGCACTGCTTTTTCAGCAGAGAATAAAATGCACTAATTATTCTAAATACCTTATGACTTATATTTCGATAACGTTGATGATGAGGAACACGTTGCTAATTTTGATGCTTTTACAGGACATTTCCAATCATCTCGCTTTTTCCCTCGGACCTAATGACAAGAGACAGCCCCTTGCGCTCGATCCATGTCTTATCGCTCGTAATCGAAATTTACGATTGAATGAAAAAAGCTATATGCACTGTTTATATACATTGTCAGATCGGTGATATGTCGCGACGCGTTAAGAGAAGCGTCGAAGTGTCTCGGTTGCTAAACTAAACATAATTCTTCTACAGTAAAATGAAAGTGGTACTCCAGTGAAAAGTATGAAATCACATTGCGTTCTCATAGCTCTTAAATTTCTTCAAAGAAGTGTCGATAACTATTTTTTCTAGGAAGATGTCGCGACGCGTTAAGAGAAGCGTTGGTGCTGTTTATATAAATGAGATGTAAAAAATATAAATAGAAGAACCGCTCGCGATGCTGCCTTATCTATCTTTAAAGAAAATATGGCCCAATAGGCAAAGGAACAACGAAGTCACAAATGAAATATATAAAGGGTTATAAACACTCAGTTCCATAATGTCCTGGAAGACGAATCAGTCGCAATAAGAATAATGGAAAAAGTATGGCTAATCATGCGAACATTGAGAACATAGCCAACGTAGTCGAGTATATTAGAAACGTGGATCCGGAATAGTTCGCGAATATTAGAGACAAAGTATTCGAAGAAATGGAAGTAAATTTTGAGGAAATAATGGACCAAGATTCTGATGAAGAAATGTTATCCGATGATACTGTTGTGTTGTGATTATGCTAGTGATTCGAGCGAGCACAATACAGATTACGCAGAGAAATTTGTGCCGTCTCCAGAAATCCGTGCACCGTACTAAACATTGCATAATCCAGTACTACCATACAACGGGTGGTGCTTTAACTGTATGTGCAGCATGCATGATCCGTTTGGCTGACACCGATGTTGTGGGAATGTATCTTGTAAGGAAACATGATATCGATTATATTGATGCGCTAGGCGGTTGGTCTTGCACGAATTGCAGAGTACCAATGCACACTATATTTCCGTGCAAAAAGTGCCTTCATTGATAAAAACTATTGTGAACAGTATTGTGAGCGAGTGGAAAGTATGTGAGAAGACTGTAATGAAGATGATGTGCTGCATTCTCGGTAATCCAAAAAAGAGACGTAGGTGTACGAATATCGTTAGTGGCAATTTCTACGCGATCGAGAATTACATGTGAGGTGAGAAATATGGAATAGTTATCAGAAAACCCGTTTCTGACTGGTCTTTACTTGCGCGACAAAAAGTGTATCCACACTTACAGAAAAGTTTCTGGATTCAATGCTATTACTCCTTGATCTATCATAAAATAGGATTGACATAGCGATAATCATATTTATCATTCATATTTATCACAGAAGAAAGAATATTTTAATTTTAAATGAAAAATTCTTAACTCTAGAACTAAAAAACTTTTATACTATCCTATAAATTTTCTCGGAAAGATTAGATTGAAATTTGTAATTTGCAATCTTATAATATTCTTGACTTAATATAAAAGATCAATTTGAAGGAAATTTTATTTCATTCTTACGAAAAGAATTTATATAATATCTTACATTTCTCGATTCAATTTTGTTGTTGTGATAAAAAGAAATAAAAGTTTTTACAAGCAAAAACACAGATATTATATATTTAATTACAATATGTATGATAATTAAAATAAACATATATTTATATATTTATAACACTTCTATTATAAAATGCACACACAACAGCTATACATATAGAGAACTTTTAATGATATAATTATTATTATATTATAATATTCAGACGCAATAAAAATTATAAACAATATTTTCTTAAAAAGTCAATAAAAAACGAAAAGAAATGAAACTAATTGTTTACTATTAATAGTAATTCTGATATGAACAGCTAGATCTTGAAGTTTTAAATAACACCAATCTTCAGTAAAATTAATTTCATAAGCATGGAAATGAGTATTAAAATTTACATTAGTGAGTTTTTTAAGTAAAAAATACACAGTATTATCTTCGGATATAGATATTATATGAATATGGCCAAATTGAGGATTTTTACTTCTTTCCCATTTTGTAATAACCAACATACCATTCTCGTAATGAGAATTATTTAATTCATTTAATATTCCATTTTGTAAAACATATATCTTCAGAAAATATATAACAGAACTTGGAAAACTCTTTTACCTCAGTTACACTGACATTTTATACAGATGAACATGATATTTTTAAAGATAAACCTCTCTCAGCCAATAAATCGACAATAAAATTTAAGTTGATGTCTTTTAGTAAGAATAAGGTAAATTGATTTTATTTGCTGATGAATAGGCAATTTGTTTACCTTCTTTATGTTTAGTCCATTCTAATACATAGTAGCTCAAGAGAATCTATTTCAGAAATAATATCTAGATAATATATGGATACTAAAGTGTATTTTAGGCGTCAGAATTTTATCAGACAAATTCAAATAGAGTAAATGATGTTGTTTTATAAGATCTTTTAATAATGAAAGTATTGTAATGGATGATAGAAGGCGCAGTTAATATATCAACGAGCAGTTTGATATAATTTCAAATGTTAGCGTCATTGTCAGAAATGATATGACTAACCATTATGCCAAAATAACGAATAAAATAACGCATTTTATTCGAAGGACCAATAAAAGTCTTGTTTAATTGTTTAATTGTCAAATTAAATTGTTTAAAGTGTTTATGTCAAATCTTTTTCTTTGTATTAAAATGTTAATTACACAAGTCATCGTTTGTTTCCGTACTCCCTCATCTAAGTCGTGCATAATGTATCTAAGGGAATATTTTTAACAATATGGAAATTTTTCAATTCATTGAAAATACATTCGGATTTAATATCAAGTATGAGTACTATCATCGATTATCAGATCAGTATTATAATTTATAATATTTCGAGCTTTAATGGATTTGAAATGGATTTGATATTGTTTTTGCATAATTGTCTTATGCTCTTTGCATATGCGACAATAATTTGTTGAAAAACTTTCTACGTAACCCAAAATACTATTAGCACCTAAATTATCCTCTGTAAAAAGGCACAATAAACTCGGCAAAATAAACTCGAACAGTGTCACCATAAACTTCGAGCATTTGATGGGCTTCAGCCGTACTTTTCTTCCAATTAAAGCAGAAAATCAAAACTTCCCGCAAATGCTGTTTGGTTAACACAAAATTCGACATTTCAAACACAGTAAAAATCAATCATTTTTGTATGAAACTCAAAGCGATATAAACTGAATATTATTAACAGATATTTAACCTCTCTGAAACCGCCAAAAACAGTTGTCACTATGAACCATTCATAACAGCTGGAGCCATCTTTAGGGAAACGGACCGAACTAATTTGTACTCCCAATAATAATTCTAAAACATGTTTCTTTAAAATCATTAAAAATCTAGCCTCTAAAAGAATTTTGTGACAATCAATAACTTGTTGAATTTCATTTTCAATCAATGAAAAGCTATTGTACAATGAGCAACTTAAGTAATAATAGCATTTGTTAAAGTCTGATGAAAATCGTTACGATTGTTGATTTCACAAAGTTCAACACGAGAATCAGAAATGCTCTTATTTCTCTTACAATTATATGACTCTATGACTTGTATTATCATCATTTAAATCTTGTGAAGTATGAGAAAAAGTACACTTTTTGCATATTTGAACATTTTGATTCATTTTAATATGTTTATTATAAACTGATCAATTGTAAAAACTCTTAAACAATTGCACCAACATACTAATCTTTTCCGAGCAATTTCATTTGAATGAAAGAATCGTATATGACCAAGAACACTTCTGTTACATTATATTTTTTGTTAGCAACTTAAACATGTTTAAAATAAGTATATTAGGTGTACAAAAAAGTTCTGAGCTTTAGATTTGATACAACCGAAATAACAATTTAAATTTTATATATCTTCCCGCCTTTTTGTAGTTTTAACATTTGGCCTTCTAAAATGCCATATGGTTTGACGTTTGATGCACATAACCTCAAAAATCAGTAGTGTTCACGATGGCAATAACAAAAGAGCATATTCGATTTTCCATCCACTTCGC
>Ga0157364_1007517_pt1 | contig 11273 bp, 6 predicted proteins | sample AttsexASBM2_FD_111476 | JGI IMG/M metagenome (GOLD analysis project Ga0157364, IMG submission 111476) | Fungus gardens microbial communities from leaf cutter ant in Ribeirão Preto, State of São Paulo, Brazil - Atta sexdens ASBM2 | ecosystem: Host-associated > Fungi > Mycelium > Unclassified ...
AAAAATGATTGTTATAGAAAGTATAATAATATAAAAAAAAAAAAAAATATATATATATATATATATATATATATATATATATATATATATATATATATATATATATTAATTACTTGATTCAAAATAATAGAGGAGACTGGGGCCAATTATCACAGTATTTAAATGATTTTTAGAAAAAGTAGATGTAAAATTTCTTCAAAACATTAAAATATATATACATCCAAATGTATATTATTTGTATATCATCTATTAAATAATAATTTAGAAAAAATTTTTACGCATCGCTTATAGCGTTGACTCCATATTAGCCCTCTTTGCAATTTTTTCTATACAATTGTAAGGAGTCCAATTACTTTCTTAATTTAGTATATACATATATATATTTTTTAAAACATTATATATGTTATAATACCTACATTCCTTAGATATTAAAATCATTGTTCAAACAAGTGATTTAAGTAAAGTAAGTTAAAAGTTATTTTGATAAATATATAATTCGCTTATGTACTACAGTTTCTATACGAAAAATAAAAGGCAATATGTGCCTATATGTATAAAATATTATATTCATAAACATATTCTATAAAACGAATCGATCTAAAGAGATTAAAACTATTGATTTTTATTTATTTTATTTTCAACAATCAATCCCATATGGCATACGATAATTGGCCTCACTCGATTTCCCTTATATAAAAGATAGAATATTTTGTAGATATTAGTATTATTAGTTATTATTAAACAATAAAAATAATAAATGGCTCTAAATAATATAAATTAAAAATATAAAATGATAGGGTATTTAAAAGCCAATCGCAGAAGTTATTGCGTGAAATATATTATATATTCTCTCAAATATTCATATTGAGTTGTTATTTTAAACCTCACATCTTATAAATTATAAATCTTTCGACTATTTGATCGAGCTCTCTTAAAAAAAAAACCAAGGAATTGTTATTATTGTTATTCAATAATATTATGTATATGTTTAGCAACTTCTAATAAAAGCTTAATAAAATGCTCACATTTTTTTATCATCTCAAACTGAAAAAGAATATTTTACTTTTTGAAAATTTACTTCTTGAAAATTTGATTACTTCTTGAAAAAAGATCGATTTTGTAGAATCAGCTAATCGAATCGAGCGTAACAAGGACAAAAAACTAATCAAACTTCAAAACTTGAAAAGCGTAGTGAGACAAAAAATGAATTTCTAATCTGAGAAAAGTTTCTTTAATAAATTCTTTTATCTTCCATTACGCACGCACGAATTTAGGATGTTAAAAGACAAAATCCCCAAGAGCGTTTACTGCTTCGCGGCTTCGTAGTCAGTTGGTACACATTCATAAAGTTTGCGGTCTGAGGCAAAGCAAAATTAACCCTTAATCTTTCTCGTTAAAGCGAGAGAGAGAGAGAGAGAGAGAGAGAAAAGGAAAAGGAGAAGAAGAAGAGACAAACGAAAGGAGAAACTTTAATATAACCGAGAGAAATTTCAATTTCCAGCATTTCCTATTAATTAGGTCTTTTTCTTAAAAACTAAATTAATGAAATCAAATATGTAACTTCACATTAAATTTTGATGAAGATTCAAGTAATTCTTTCATTGCCAAACTGAATAACGCCAAGATCCAATTATCTTTTATAGTCTAAAGATGATAAAATGAAGTTAGACATAGGCAGGCGTATCGTTTAAGCGATAATCGACGATGAAAAAAAATTAACTCTTTTGGATCTCTTACGAGCTTACGTCATCCTCAATCTGTTATTCAGTCAAGGCGTCGAGGCACACGTACGTCGTGCACGAATATGCGTTTAACACACTACGTCGGAAGACTTTATCCTGTGTGTCGCTATGAATAACCTGAGTGAATCGGGTCACGTTCAATGTTTTTATGTTGCTTTTGCAAGAGGGATGTTATAGGAGCAATGTTTGCGCAACACTCGAGAAACACGAAAATATCGATGATAGATACTCTTTCTTCTTTCGAGTTAATTCTATACATATATAGGTATATATATATATATATATATATATATATTTCCGTTTTATTATCTCAGCAAAGATATTGCACATAAAATGTTTAGGAATAATCCCAAGAATACGATTTTAACGCACGTCATATAAAAAGTGTATGCGTTTAAAATCAATCTTTCTCTCATGTGCTTTTTCGATGTATTACAGAATTATACGAAATACATTAAATGTTTACGATTATATAATCATGTATCTTTCATTACAGATTCCTATCTCGCATTTCTCATAAAACTTTCAGCTGTTGCGGTTAGGGAGAGCGAATAATATAAAATAGAGGAATAACATGGATTTTGTCTCCTCACAATCTTTCGAGATGTGAATTGTCTCCATCTGTGACTTTTGTAAAACTTTTATAGAACTCAAAAGAAACACTAGCTACTGTTGGCAACTTCATTGTCCCGTCCATAACGATGTTAGCGAATTATCTTCTTCTTCTTAACCCTTTCGTAGACTCTCCGAGACATATATTCTACTTACGAAAAAAAAATCATAAGTTTGAACTCTCCGGGAATCAGGTGGAGTGTGACATACCTTAGCAAGATGAATTTCTATAACTTTTTAAAAAGTACGCGCGCATATTGCCAGTTTCGTGCAACTGCAGTGCATTGTTACCACTCATACTAAACTATATAATATATTTATGATAAGCATGGGATGTGAGATATATGATCCATGCTGATTTTCCACCTGGTTCGCGAAAAGTTAAACAAATATCGATTTTATCTTGATTTGTTTTAAACAAGATTCAATCTACATGTAAAAGATTCGCACACTTTGAAATAATATTTTTAGCAAAATATAATTATCTAAACTTTTTTAAAAATCAAAATTTTGATAGTGAAGAATAATAGATACTATGTTGAAAAATTATAGAATTGATGCTAATTATATTAAACTTAAAAATCTTATTTAAATATGATTACTTTATTATGATAATATTATAATAATTTATTATATATAATGTAATCGAAGTGTGCACAATCCACATTCATTTAGAGAACTTTTACTGTTCTAAATACATTTTAGATTAAATAGTAGTGTGTGAGTGTATTTATAGGACGCATTTCACGCGCGCGCGTAACAATATAATATATATTTAAAAAATAAAATTTGAAAGCTATTTGAAATGTACCGATAATTCAGCTTTTCATGGTCTTGAATTCACCATTTTGATTTTAAATTTTGATAGTAAATTTAAAATAAGCGCCTTCAAAAACCAATAAAACCGTCTTCATATTAAATCATCTCTTTTAGGAAAACCGAAGGTATGAAAGAATTAAAATATTCCTCACTTACTTTATCAATTTATTACGCGACTTAGCAATTTATTACTTGAAAATGACTATTAAAATTCGTTACATGAAATTAATAGTTTAATTAACATGATATAAAGCAAATGCACATATTTGGTTAATTATATCGTGTCTTTTTCTAATCATTTTATAATCTTTATTTTCCTGCAGCTTTTTCGCCATTCATAACATTTTCATTAAATTACAAAGATATTGCATGTTTATTCATCCTAAATACGCTACCATTCATAATTTCATTATTTTTTCACATTTCACGAAAAGTTAAGTTAAAAAGATCTTCAAAAAAGAAGAAATCAGAGAACACAGTAACACAAATTTTTTTTTCTTCTGTTTTTCTATAAATTCTCTAATTTCAAAGTTAAAAAAATTAAAAACATTTTATAAAAACGATTTATAAAAAACATTTTGTAAAAAATATTTTCTGAAGATTTTTATATAAGAAATTTAGTTATTGTGAAAAATCATGGCAACAATTTTTTTCATTGATTTTTTGTTCAATGATGTTTCATCAAGCTAAAGCTCTTCAAAGTAACACAACAACAAAAATATTGGAAATATATCAATTTTCAATTTTATGTAATTTAGGAAACGAACGAAATATCGTAGAAAAAATTAAAAAGTAAAAATACAGGTCTATCTCTTCTCTTTAAAATGCATTTTCAAAAATTTCTCTGCAATTATATTTATCACCGATATACTTAACTTTTCGTGAGATACGAAAAAATCGCAAGCATTCCCAAATTTATAAACGATAGTGAAGTATATATAATACTTTCTCTAATTCAGCTTATGTAATTCAAACATTAATTCCTCTGTATTAAGTATAGTAATGTAACCTTTCAAAAGTTCGTGAGAAAATCTTTGTGCAATAGTTAAGATCAGCATGTAGAGATACACTGATACACTGACATAAAATAAGTCGAGAACACATCTCAAAATTCCAATAAGTAAATTCAAGTAAAGTAATAAAATTTTATCTTTACGAACAGCGAGACAAACAATGATATGTGAGATAATGATCAATTTTTACGAAAATAATGTAATGTATTCCTTACCATGAAGAAAAAATGTAATATGCGTTAGAATTTTAGTAAATTTTATGGAACTGACAGAGGACAGATGTCCACTTGTGTAAAATTTACTTTACTTTTCTGATAAATGAGCGATCGTTATATAATATATAGTCACACTGCAAGGTACTTTATACATTCTGTAAATAAAATAAATCTATAAATTACCATACATAGAATTAATTTTATCGACAAGTATTTTTTGCCTTAGCGCTGACAAAATTTACTTTACTGTGTAGTAAGTACAAGTATCTAAAATCTCGAGAGTTGTTCGCGCTTACAGTCTTGAGAATAGTATGATTTACTTTACTGTAAGAATAATCACTTGATAGATTTACTGTTATATATTTTTACCTTACACTTACGATACTTTATACTTTCAGGTAAGTGAAGTTTGTCAGAAATTCGGCAAAAGTAGCCGGAATATTTTTACTAGTCGTAATATTACTCTCTACAATTTTTCTCCATGATATTACATGTGTATCTTCTCTCTGTACATTGCGATATTTCGCCTTTTTTGCATTCACGACCAGGCGAAACGTGTGAACGCCGAAACCTTTTATGACGGCTTGATTATAGGGATTACGGGATTACGTGGCGGGCAAACGAATTTATACTTAAAATCCGAGTGTGAACCCCGAGTGAACAGCTGCATCTTCGCGACCCTTTCGCGCCCTTTCGTCACGCACGAAACGAGCGCATGCTGTGTACGTATTACATGTCTCTACTTCCTCCTCTCCGTCTCGCTTTCAGGCTCGTTGGCTTTCCTTTGTTCCCGTGACCGGAGTGACCACGGGAAAGAAACATGAATACGACCCGTCGCAAATGAATCGGACGTACGCTTGTGTGTACCAAGTCTAATTTTAAGCCACGATCGTAACCTGTTCGCTTACGATTTCCTTTATTTCTACCCGTTGGATAAGCCCCATAAGGGAAAAAAATATGTTAGCGTTAACTGCATGCAAATCGATATAAAAAAATCATGAACGAAGAAAAGCTTCTTTCGTTCTCTCGTTTGCACGTTAATCGATCGTTGCATTTATTGTTAGACCAGCGTCTTCTTTTCTCTCTTTTTTTCCCTTTTAACTTGATACCATTAAATCGATACCATTAAATCAGAAATCTACCGGCGAAAGTTTTTTTTTTGTGAGGAAAATCTTTAACACGATAGAGATTCGAGCGTACACACAGAAAAATATATATTGTACACAAATAATACTGACTTCTTCCAACTATTTCAAAAATTCATATATCTGCAAATCTATTTTAAGTTCACCACAAGCATCCGATTTACTCAAAGTATATTCTGAATTCTAGAAAATTTAATATTTTCAATCAAGAATATTAAATTAAATAAAAAATTCGATTTACTAAAGGAAGAATTCTTCCTTTACTTCAATCTAATATCATATTTACTTGTAATAAGAAAATTGCAATTATATCTTAACGAAAAAAATAATTTTTTTGTTATTATTGCTTTTTATTTTTCCAATTTAATTTATATTTTTACTGTTTCGCATACTCATATTCTTATTAATTACAAGTAATTATTAAAAAACACATCGCATTGCCGGCAAGATTTGAACCTACGATCCCTTAGAATGGTAAACTTAATACATTTGCGCTGAGTTAATCGCCACACTTGTGATCGAGTCATTGCCAACAATATATTTCCTATTGTAATCATTCTTAATTTTATGATGACAGTTTCATATTATTATTTGATGAGATTATATGGAACGAAATAATATGCTGATATTTATTAATTCAAAATAATTAAGATAAATATTATATGAAAAAACACCATTATAGAATAATATAAAAGTCATGTTGCATCATATTGCATGCACAATTTGATCCCAAAATAAACATTTATTTAAATGGAAAATATGAATTACTTCAAACAAGAAAAAAATTTCTTGTTTCTAAACTAGTTTCGCTTTTCCTAAATCTGTATAGAATTGAAAGAAATATACCAAATTTTTCTGACCAAATAAATTTTCTTACATCGATATATTATTAAATATTCAAGTTAATCAAATCTGACTTTTCTTTGATAAAATTTTATAATATACTTCAAAATAAGAATAAATTCTTATTATTTTGAGTACATGATATTGAGTATTATCTAAAATTTGAGATAAATACATTTTAAGACTATTAGCGAGAAAATATTTTTGATTGAAAGTAACTGTTACTTAAAAGAAGAAAAATAAAATGAATAATTATTTTTCTTGGCAATAGAATGATGTTTTTCTGTGTGTACGTATTTGATTATCCAAAAAATTAAGTTGAGAACACGTCTCCAAATTCCACGATACAACAATCAAGTTTTATTTCTACATATAAACAGTTTGCTTACAAGATAATTATCAATTCGTTCGATACGTGTAGAATGACGCACAGCGGGAAACGCAGCTCGTCCATCAAGAGTCGTGCCTTCGTGAATGATATCACTTATTCTCCTACGTCGTCAACATCCGCCGCAGCCAATGTATGTTGCGCGCGACTCGCATCTGAGCGAGAGGTGTGATTCACATCATCATTACAAATCACCGAGGTAATTGCGTTATGTAAGCTGAGTGTATTACGAGTTCTCTCCCTCTCCGTTCCTATCTCTCATTTCTTAAATTTTCTTCTTTCGTATTTAGTCAAGATATATATTATTTTTATAAATTATTGTGCACTTGAAGGGATTATACCCGAAGATTACTTAATAAATATCAATTCTCTCTCCCTCTATTAAATTTTCTTTTTTTGTATCTAGTCAATTTATGTAAATTACTGTGTGTTTGAAAGAATTACGTCTTGGAGCGTTTAATAAATATTTCTCTCTCTCTCTCTCTCTCTCTCTCTCTCTCGCTCCTCTCTCCTTTCTCTTTCAAGGGGATTATATTGGAACGAATTCCAGTTACCACTGTCGCGAAAGAGAGCATTCACTTCTCTCGTTCTCTTAACCCGTAATCATCAAAAATAGCAGCACTGAACTTCAATGCATCTGGAACTAATGGAACTACTCGATACACGAATCTCATAGATTCAGCCAAAATGCACAAACTCAACACTTTTATATTCGTAAAGCAAATGTATGTATAATGTATATATACACATACACACATGGAATCATTTAAATTAATATACGCAAATATCTCAGGATAAAAAAATATTTTTTCAAATCTTTCAAATAAAAATTTTATGATTTCAAGAGGAAAAGAAGATGGTGACCTTCGTTGACTTTAAAAAGATGTCCTTAAGATCAGGTCAAGGTTGCATAAACTTGTTTGAATGGAATTTCCCATTTTTTACTGCATATTCTTGTAGTTTGTTTCAAGAGTTTTCTAAAACGCTATAATAAAGTATTTTTTCATTAAGTACATTTTTCGAGTTAAGAGGTTTGAAAGTTACGGTACTGTCGGCATTTGCATTATTTATGCATTCTATCTAAGGTGTCCGACTGACGGTTAAAAATCTTTTGAATGTTGCTTGGAATCATGACTTTGATATCATATGTCAAAGCCATTGTAGATTATTCCTCTTATTTTCATTTATGCACTAAAAATTTATTTTTACGTAAAAATACAAATAAGAGGAGGAGCAACCTTTCAATCAAGAATAATAAAAATCTCAATTAAAAAAATTTTTTTCGTTCTTAGTATAAACTCAACTTCACGGATGCGTATTAATGCGTATATTTTAATTTTGGGAAAGAATTTTCAAATCACTAAAAAAAGGAATAAGTAATTGTTAAAAAAAAATATTGCGTCTAATCGGTAAAACAGATCATTTTAATAATATTTATTTGTAAGCCCATTAGTTGCCACTCAATATGGATCATCTTGGTATTAATCTAATTATGTTCATATTGTTAATTTATTTTATATTAATTTGTGACTTATACCTGACTATTTATATTAATTATTATTAATTAATGACTTCTGAACATTACGTTATGTATAATGATATGCTGTGAACTTGAATTTGAAATGACTCCGTATAATGTTGTAATGGTAATCAACATTTCTTTCCTTTGAAGAATTCAAATCAATTTTTTACCTCATTCATAAGATCGTAGCACAATACACGACAATTCACATGAATGATTGATATGAATCTTTTATGATGGTTTTTTATTCTAATTATTAATTATGTGTTGATAATGAAGTCAAAACGTACACATTTATGTATTATCCGGCTAATTAAAATTTGCGACTTTAATTTCATATGTTGTTTAATTATTAAAGTGTTTGTATTGCAATTTGCGCATTATTTACGCCGATTTCTAACGCTCTTCTTTTTCTAAAACTGTTAATTTGTTTGTTGAATTTGAAAGTCCTATTATTGCAATGTTTATATGTATATAAATTGAAACTATGTACTTTCAAAACGAACTATACTATTCGAACAGCACTTGATGTTAAAATTTAAAATGCCTATTTACCTGCGAAATATCTTATCAGTTCATTTCCATGTCACTACTCTTCCAAGCGCTTTTAAAATAAAATTTTATAATTATCTTCGATTGAGTCACCCAAATAACAGATTTCAACCTATCAGAAACCACATATTCTGGTAGGTTGAAATCTGTTATTTCCTGTTCCTGTTGTACTTTTCAATTGTTTCGAGCTTTATCACATAAATAACGCGGTTATTTATTTAATTATTTATCGTGCCGACTTCTAACATATATCTTTCTTTCTAACTATCAATTTGTTTGTTGAATTTGGAAGTGTTATTATTGTGTTTATTATTATATTTATATGTAAACAAATGCACTTTTGCAACTACACTTTTCAGTTCTATAAACCTCTGTGCTTACGTCTACAGTTTTATTACAGCTTTTTCTCGTATTTTCGGTTCTTTTCTCAGAGCCAAAGTTACAGAGCCATTCTGGAGCATGTAATAAATTAATATCTATCTACGCACGAAAATCATGGAAGACTGTTAGAAGCAACTGGTGTAAATTGCAATCCATTCGGTGTCTCGCCGTGAATATCGCGCGATGAAAAGTTTTGCTCAGCTCCACTTCTCGTTCCACAAAAAGCTAGTGATCTAGTGATGCCATTTTTTGAAAAATGAATCGATTCCTAAGAATCGATTTATTTTTGAGGCCACAATTTTTATAATTGATTCCAAAGAATCGAGTTATATTGAGCTTGTTATTATTGAACACAATTTTCAATTATTATTGAACAAAATATTTTTGAACACAAAGAAAAAAAAAAAAACACGAGAAGAAAGCACGGCTTTCAAAGGAAGAATAATGTAGCGCGATAAATAAAAATAAGTGGATATTTCTTTTTATCCTATTCATTCATCTATCGTATAATTGTTGTCAGCTATTTCTTTCCATTTGTGAACAGCTTTTTGCTGTCTGTCTCGATTTCTAGATGGGATTCTCGTGGAGAGACATGTTGAATGTAATTGGTTGGTTCTACAGATAAGATAATCCATATATTCAATCGTTTGACGACTACATTGGGGAATTTTTGCAATACCGTATATCCAGATGCGGTGAACGCTAAAGTCATGTTATTTAATGAAAAATCAAAACTGCGCATGCGCAGTTCGACTTTCCACTAAATAACGTGACTTTAGCGTCTGGATATACGGTACTGCAAAACTATCTCTATCATCTCTCCTCGATTCTAACTAAAAAGAAAGCGATGATAAATCAAATTTCTCAGAATTGGCTGACAATTGGATTCTTGAGTGTGAAAAAGAATCGATTCTCGATGTACATCGAATCAAAATCTGACATCATTAGCGTGACACACGCTAGAAGCTGGCGAGAGACCTCGATTTAAACGCGCGTACATATCGTTGAACGCGTCGAGTGCTCGCGCCGAACAGAGAACGCGATGAAAAAAAGCGCGCTTCGGCAACGGCGGCGGCGACGACGACGACGACGACGACGACGACGACGACGACGACGACGACGACGACGACGACGACGACGACGACGACGACGACGACGACGACGACGACGACGACGACGACGACAACGACGCTCGTTATTGAGCGAGCCCGAAAACGCCGTACTTTCGTTTACGTGCGTACACGTAGAGGACGGAGGACGACGCCTCGGCGCGTCGTCGCGCCGATGTCGCGCGCGCGCGCTCTCGTCGTTCTTCCTCACCTTTTTTTTAGCGCGAAAGTCGCGTCTCACGCCCGGGTGCTCTGCAGCGGTGATGATGACGATGACGACGACTACGACGGCGACAGCAACAGCAGCGATGCGGTAATCCAATATGGCAGCCTACACACATGTCAAAACAAACGCACCGATACGAGGAGCGAGAGTGGAGCGCGCCGATCCGGGGTCGTGAGTCGTGACGTCGTGTGTGCTCCGAAAAATTCGAATCGTCACGGCCGATCTCCGGACTCCGACGCCGGCACGTGCCGACGATGTGCGTCGCGTAATGTCAGGCTGTAGGATCACTATCGTCGTGATACGAACGCGCGAATGACGTACATGAAGGGGAGAGACGATGAGAAAGGAGGAAGAAGAATGCTGGCCTTCGAGCGCAATAAACGATACATACTCTATGAGCGCCCGCCACCGACTAGCAGCCAGCCACTGGCAGCGAGAAGTGAGACGCGCCAGCCAGCGGGGCCAATAGTGGGTGCAGGACGACTAGGAAGGAGGGGAAATCGGCGAGACCTCAGTGGCGCTCAACCGAGACGGACATCCCGGACTCCCAATCATCCTTCACCCTTGTTTATTCACGCTCTCCTTTGCGTATTGATAGAGAAGGAGGTGCTATTACGACATCACATTTACATTTTATACAATAACTTCATTAATAATTAATATTTAAATGTAAAATTTAACAAATTTGTCAAAATGTTATTTGTTC
>Ga0157364_1007518_pt1 | contig 11273 bp, 3 predicted proteins | sample AttsexASBM2_FD_111476 | JGI IMG/M metagenome (GOLD analysis project Ga0157364, IMG submission 111476) | Fungus gardens microbial communities from leaf cutter ant in Ribeirão Preto, State of São Paulo, Brazil - Atta sexdens ASBM2 | ecosystem: Host-associated > Fungi > Mycelium > Unclassified ...
CACACACACACACGCACGCACGCACACGCACGCACACACACACGCACGCACGCACGCGCGCACGCACACACACACACACACACACACACACACACACACAGTATACTACTATACATATATAAAACTATCCATACAGCACTTGTCGAGGAAAATTTCTAGAAAAGTTTCAACTTTTCACATTTCATGTGCAACAATTCTGAAAGGATTCTACAATATGTCATATGAAATGTTTTAATAGAAATATATTTCTAAAATCTATCATGCAATAAATTGAAGAATATATTTAAACAGAATAAAAATCATCATGATTATAAAATGGTTTCAAAATGTTTACAAAAAGTCAAATTTTTTATCAATTCAATTTAATGTCATTTTAATGTTATTGTGAGTTGTTTTATTTTAATTGCGAAAAAATTTTGTATATGAATAATCTCTTAATAAATTTTAAATACTTCAGAAATTATATTTAAATATATATTTAATTGATACTTAAATAATACTTAAATTTATTATGTTGAGATAATAAATTTAAGTATATCAATCAAGTATATATTTAAATATCATTTTTGAAGTACTGTTAAAAATATGAAATTTAATAAAGTTACACGATTTAAATTTAATTTAAGTTACACGATTTGAACTTAATTTCATAACATTACATTAAATTTAATGTATTTATAACTAAAAAATATATATTTTCAGTTGAAAAATTTCTGAGATATTTCTGAAAACTTTCGATGCTGTACTATCATATAATAGTTCTATAACAGTAATATTCTATTATACAGTATATTCACCAAGCTATTATTTACAATGTTTTTATAATTATAGGAACTCTAGATTTATACAGGATGCAAATTAAATCGTCAAATATACCTCAAAATATGAATTTAAAACTTCAAGTTTTGAAGCAAAATTTTCCTAGGTTTTGCTCGCAAATGCTAATTCATTCAAGAAATATTGACTTCTTAAATTATTGAACTTATATAGCAATAAAGGTAATTCTTTATAAAAACTTATACATAGCTAAGATGACTTTGACCTTAATATATATGTTAAAATCATATAGAAATTATCTACCAAATAGAGATAAATGGAGATAATTCTATAAAACTTTTTTAGATAAATTATCCAATTGCATTTTACATATGTCTTTATATTACAAATACAACTGGATAATTTTTTTTTATGCATATATGTTTTATGCAGCTTGCAAGTTTTTTATCTTTCAACATTTACGAATACAATTGTATAATTGTATAACTCGAAATGGTTTTTATTTTTTTTTATATATGTCCGATTTTTAGACAGAATCAGTAAAGTAATTTAAAGCTGAAAAGTCATTTAGATTTTCAAATCCCAATTATATAATCTGTAGAAGATTAATTTGATCGATTTTGAATTTGTCACGATAAATAAAACAATTTCCTACAGTGCCCTCTCCCACGGATAAAAAAGACTGTTTACGGCAACGACATCTCTCGTTTTTACAATTTGATAGAAACGAGTTATGAGAGAGACCTAGAGAGGAAGTGGGGAGAACTCTGGTCGGAATCGTCGTATGCATATGGTGCCATTTGTATTTGTTATCGTTGGTGTTATGCGGATGGTGCTGTGGGTGCTGGTCTCGGTATAGTCTCCCCCGCGGTGCGAAGCGCAGGATGGGCAACCAGGTGGCACGCGTCGGAAACGCGTCGCATAGGAAGGTGGAATCCGCGCCCGCGGCAAGCACCGGTAACGGGAATCACGGCGTGAACGTCACTGCCTCCTCCACCACCCCCGTCATCTCCAAGAGCGAGCCGGACCATCACAATTCTCACACGCAGTTCTTCCCGATCGAGAACCTCGCTAAGGTACAATGGTCCGCTTAGTCGATTTAAAATTGTTCTCGAACTTCAATAGCAGGCTGTACTCTTGGTGCCTTGGAAAATCGTTCAGGAAAAACATGGAACAATATGACCTCTGTTGCCAAACATTTCTACAGCTGTTTGGGAGAACGACAAAAACAATCTCTTTCCATCCGATTTTTTAAATTATGTTCCTCGTATCGATATATTTTATTTTGTCTGTGCTGCAACTCGCGGAAATCATTTCATATTTCCTTATGCAATCACTTTGAATATTTTTATCATAATTCTTTGGATATTCTGAAACCATGAATCACATTTTTTTTCCTGTCAATTATATAAGTTAATTTTTGAAATATGTGACTGTAAATGGATGATTATATAGAGATTGAATCTCAGTCACATAATTTATTTTTAAAGACACTTGATAATATTAAAAACTAAGGGACAAATTATTCAGAGACTGTTTATGGAAAAATATACTTGAGATAGGAAATTGTGGAATTAATTCGGGAGAACAATTGCATTTCCATTTTTTTTGAAATTTCAAAAGTCTTTCCAAGACTTTCCAAGACATACTCCCTATGTTTCATTATATCATTTCTTTGCATACAGGTACTCATATCTTATATGTAACTAGCTGTTATCAAAAACTAACATTACCTGGCTAATTTTATTTATATAATGAAGAACATGCAATCTTCTTTGTTTGCAAACAGAAGTATAGAAATTATTTTACTTATGTCTCTTTGATTTCTTTAATATTTAATGATTCTTATTTTACAAACATGAGTACAAACTGAAGTGTTCCTTGAATTAAATTTTAATATTTATAATTAGTAATATTCCTAATACTGATATTGTATATTTTGCAGATAATGTCGCATCTCGCTCATCAAGAGGCACACGTTAATGGCATTACCAAATCTATATTTGAAAAGTACTTATTTCCTACTCATCCTGAGTTAAGCGAGAGACTCTTCACTTATCTACACCATAATGCTCATGCCACAACTGCGTATATAAGTACAACAGCTTTCAAGCAGCAATCTGAGAAATTTTTGTCAGTAATGAACGACCAAGCTATACTGGAGAATTATGTAAAAATATATTCTGATCTAAAGAATGGTGGCAATGTTACTCCCGAAACGCTGCGAGCATTATTGACATCTTGCTATCAGTTGGCAATGGAAAGCAACAACACTAGTGCATGCCTTCATTCGCAACAGATAATAAATGCAGTTGTCATTTCATGTGTTAGTAAATTTATTCTTTTAATGCAAATAGTATAAATGTGTACTGCAATTTAATTATTATATATAATGTAACTATTCACAAGTATGTAACTATAGAATCTGAATTGGTATTTTGAATAATTCATATTTCTATCTGACTTGTAATTATTAGAGCTAGGAATATTTTACAGTTTCACGGCAAGACTAGCTTGTCTACGAGTTACGTAAGCAATTGGATCGGGCAGCACTGTCCACGCCTTGTGTACGGCCTACAGCGATACGTAGTACATGTGTTAACAACTGCTTATCGCAATGGTAAAGCGCTCCTGTCGAAAGAACAGCCGCAGCCTTCCGTAGATATACTTACTCCCGTATTGGAAAAGTCCGATCAAGAGTTCCCTCAAGTGGACTTGTTGCCAATAAGTTATGTCTGGCTGTTGTCGTGTACACTACCACAGAGTTATCTCCAGGTACGTTGTCGCAGATTACGCAATATTAATCGATACTATTACGTTTTGCCCGTAAAGTATTTTGCATAAAGAGATTAATTATTATAGCCAATTAATATTGTATACATAACTGGATCTACGTATCTATGTGCGTGTGTATGTGTAGACCAACGATTCACCGAAGGACATAACTCACGCTTTGATAGCCAGAAGAACAGGCAGTATTTGTCCAAAGCATTGGACGTTACTGTACAATAGCGGAGAGCATGGGACTGGAGCTAATCGCTTCCTTCACCATGTATTAGGTTACAGAGGTCCCACTCTGCTAATTATAAGAGCCGCTAATCTAGAGAGGAATGAGGAATGTCCGACATATTGCGTGTGCTCGGCTGTCGAGTGGCGAGAAAGTCATCTCTATTGGGGCGATGAAGACTCGATGGGCATTCAACTGATTCCATCCTATAAAATCATGGAGAAAGGTCCAAAAGTACTATACTTGAACACGAATATCAGGGGTTATCCACATGGTTTACGATTCGGTAGCGATCCTCGTTCACCGCTTATCAGTATCGACGAATCATTCCACTCGGTGACTATCGCCGGCGCGCCTTATCGCATTGCCAGTTTAGAAGTCTGGGGTTGTGGCGATACGAAGCTAAGGTAATGTCTTGCAAACTGTGAAATGAAAAATTTGTTGATGCAAGGAAGGATAATAAGAGATACTATTAAATTTGCAGAGAGAAGCAATTGGAGATTAAGAAGTGGCAGGTGAAAGAAGCAGAGAAACAGAGGGTCGTCAAGTTAAGTGCGAGCGATTGGCTGGATCATCCTGATCGTTACTTACTAGAGTTGGCCGGCAGAGCTTCTTACAACGAATCTAACAATTAGAGCCGCGAAAAAATAATGTGCGTGCTCAAATAACTGCTCATATTATTATTTTATTATTTTACTTTGTACATATGTATATAGCATCAAAGATATTATCAGAATTTCTGTACTTATGTGGTGTACGAAGAACGTACGTATGAAATGTGATTATGTGACTTACGTGAAATATAGGGACTTATGCTTGACGTACTTAAGCACAAGTGCCAGTTTGTAATTGTCTAGTTTTCTTTTTTTCAGTATTTCCTTATAAAATGATATTATTTTTTATATTTTATAAATGTCTTTAATGGATTCGTTTATGAAATGATTATTTTTTTAAAGTATTTTTCTAAAATTTTTTAAAATTCTAATTTACTATTTTAGAAATTATGTTTTTATCTGATTTGACAAAATAACTTGGTAAATTTTATTTTAATAATCAATTTGCATTCAATTTGTTTTCTGATATTTATATATAAAAAAATACGCATATAAAGTTGAAAATAAATATATTTTTGTACAAAATTTCGTACATACTTATATATCTCGCATATTTGTATATATCGCGTTTTCATTGATTGTGCGTGATGCTATTTTATAAAACATTAACAAAATGCAAATATTAGTTTATCAATCTGTTTTTCATTGTTACAAAAAATTATTCAATTAGTCCTTGAATTCTTTATCACAATTGTCAATTCTACGAATGAGACTTTTCCAGCTAAAGTCTTCCTCACCATCTTGCAAATTTATCACATTCTTTTCCTCGATAACGTCAAACAGGTTTTTAAATGGTACATATCTAAGTAATGTGACTTTATCAGCGATTATAATCAGCTTGTGTCTTGCGCGAGTGATGGCTACCGTCAAACGTCGCTGATCATCCAATATTTCAAATTCTTTCTTCGTTTCGCTTTCGACACTCTTAGTACACGAGTACAGTATAACATCCTTATCACGTCCTTGATACTGATCTACGGTGTTTACTTCCACTTCTTTATCTATGACCTTTTTTAATAAATTTATATGAGCATTGTAAGGCGCAATAATTCCTATATTTCTAGCGCACACGCCCGCTTCAATGAGTACCTGGACGAGACGCAAAGTAATAGCGACTTCCCAAATGTTGGAGTACGTCTGATTGAATATAATGTCTCTATTGCTAGATTCTACGTTCAAATTGTAAGTTCTACCAGTATTGAGCACCACCACTGAGTCATCCAAGTTCCTGGAAAGCGCACTTCTCACCCATCTCTCGCAAGACGAAAGAACTTGCTCCATATTTGTGCCAGTCAAAGTCGCATTCTCTATCTGCTTGTTACCGGAAACTAACTTACCACGATATGTCGCTTCATTGGCTAGCCTCATGATACTTCCATTCATTCTGTACTGCTTCCACAAATTGATAGTGTTGTTGTCGCTATCTAGCCTAACGAATAGAGATTCGCCTGCGCCAAGTTTCGCAGCAGTCTTGTTTTTGATGATAGGCGGCAGCTGATCTGGGTCTCCGACAAGAATAAATTTGTGTGCGCTGTATAATGGTCGCAATACCGTGGGCAGCATGATTTGCGCGCTTTCGTCAACCACGCACACGTCGAAACTACGTCTCCTAAGGAGCGCGTGATATGCGCCGTAGCAAGTCACGCCGACAATACGTTTGCTGTTATAGAGTGTCTCCAGGTCCTCCGGCGAATCGCAACTCGCGAGCGCATATTCCTCGTTCTTGCACGTTAACAGAGGATGGATCTGCTTTGTCGAACCGAGACGTAGAAAGTCGATGTTTCGTTCCAGCAGCTTGAGAAGAATGTTGTCCACCGCGCTGTGCGTGTGCGCGGTAATTAGCACGCTGGAACCCAACTCCTGCAACAGCTCTATTAGAGCTACCAGCGTCTGCGTTTTCCCTGTTCCCGGCATACCTTTTATCAGAATGTATTCTTGGGCAGCTATTGCCTTCAGCACAGCTCTCTGCTGATTCTCATTTAGATCGCTTATTATCTTGGCGCTAACTGACACCATCGAACGTGGTAATTTTTCTATAAATGTAGCTGGTCTCCTATCGATGACAATGCGTCGAAGTTTGACGTATGTTTCATCGTTGTTCAACAGACCGGCTATGTTCGCGTAATTGAACGTAGACAGACCTGTAGAGGGGTATTTATCAATATGAAACGTAGAGTTTGCATACAACTGAGTAATATCTTTATCCAATAGGACCTTAATAATGTCATACGAAACATGCATTATATATCCAGCAGTTATATTAACTCGTGCATCCGTGCTAACAATAATATAATTGTCCTTGGTGAATGTACCGCCAAGTACACTGTTCTCGATAGCTTTCTCCTCAATGTTTACGCGTGCAAATTTATGCTGATATCTATGCTCTTGCTTTATCACTTTTCCGACAATCTTCAAATTGCAGATACATGTTCCTTTCGCCTCCCTCTTCTCGGGACTTGTCGTCCATACGCTGCTTAAACTACTATTATTGTTCTCGTAATTTTCTTCTAATTGCAATAATGCTATCCATTTCATAATGTAATCCAAATGTCTAGTCTCAATGTTGTCCTGCACGTCTTTAAGTAGTGCTGTTAACGGATGTGACAGTGACAAATTCACCTTTGGATCCCTCGCTAAATACGCACAACACAAAGTCTGATAAGAACATCTGCTGCACGCACTGTGATGGTTTATTGGTTCAGGCAATTCCATTGCCTTTAGGTCCGATTCCAAATTTATGCTCTGTAGATTTTCAGGTTGTTTAGTGAAATAATGCGCCAAAGTATTTCGCAGCAGTATCAAATCCCTCTTCTCGTGATGTCCGCTCTTAATTTCCTGCATTGCGTTTTCCTTTAGATATAATAGAAGTCCGGTATCGATATCTTGATCTCTGAAACCCATCATCATAAGATAAAGGATAACTTGGCCCTTGTGCTCGAAAGAATAGGAAGCTCTTCCAGTTTTTAACTCCAGAGGCATGATCTTTCTTCTCGAATTAATATTCACTTCCGCCGTCACATCTATTCTTCCCTTTATGCCCAGCTGAGGTACATAAACAGTCTCCTCGATGTCCTGTATGTTATTAATATTCCCTTGAAAATTGTTCTTTAGATTGCTTATGTGATGCTGTTTGTTACCTATGATATAATGCTGAATAAACTCGAAAATTTTCGGAGCATACTCCATCATACGTTTCCGACAATCCGCAAGCGACATTTCTGACGCGTAGAGATAATCTATCGTGTCCTTCGATCGTAATATATCGTCTAACAGCTTAATCACATCGGATAGGGTGCAGACATTCTCTTGCAATGCCTTTTGCAGCCACTGATGAACTAAAGATCCCATGGTTATCACGGAATAATCTGCGTTCAAATCTGGTAGCGACTCTATTTTTCTGAATTTCTCAGTCAAAACTGCTCGCCTGTTGCAAAATAAACCACCCATTATTGTCGTGCCAGATATTAACAAATCAGGCTGTGTGACAAGAAAACCGTTATCATTATCTACAATCCATTGTCGCGAACCTTTTGTAGCTTGTATCGTTACAATATCGTTAATTTTTACTTGTGCATCTTTCCAAAATCCTGAACATGCAACAAAGTCAATATCTTCAGATTTCAAGTGCCGTACCGTTAAAATAGTGACTTTCGATTCGTGTTTCACGTCAATTATTTTACACCTTTCAAAGGTGGTAAAATTAATCTGCGCATGCCACTTTTGATCAAAGAAATCATCAAACTCATCTCCATTTATCATCACAGAAAAGTCTTCGAAAGATTCTGTTTTCTTTAAATCATGTAATTTAGCTTTTCCATGTTCAGATGTTTCCACAGCAGACTCCAAAGTAACAATATTTAAATCTTGTTCTTTAAAAACACGACTATTATTATGAGTAACATCTGAAACATTTACACTTTTAAGAATGACAGGATTTTGTAAAATATTTATACTTTGCTCGCTTTTTACTGTAATATCATCACCTTCCTTTTCAACTTTCTGAAGTACTATATCTTTACATGTAACTTCATTTTCCTTAAAATTGCTATACGGTTCTTCGAAGTTTTTCAATATAGATAATAATACTGAATCATCATGAAGTGATTCGAAATGTTCTGTCTTTAGAGTACAATGTTCTTCTAGTGACTTTTCACTTAAATTACATTTCTTTTTGCTCACATGGAATTCTTCTTCAAACGCGTTATTTCTTTCTTTTCTTTTTCTTTCAATCGTCGTTTGAAATAAGCAGTTTTTATCTGATACAATTTTATTGTCGTCTATCATAACTTTTGGAATTTTTGTAAAAAACGATGATATTTTTGTCTGAGATTTATCGACATTATTAGGAATCTGCAAAAAACAGAGAAAATTCTGAAGTAGTTTATCACACAAATTCATTTTAGTCTATCCTTCAGATAAATACAATTGCTATATATTGCTATCTTCTATTTTAATTGTGCTAAATGTCTTCCTAACAAACGCCAATTAACAATAATATAACTATTAATTATAATTTCCCACTGAATACTTAATTATAGTATATACAGTAAAGTATAATATAAAGTTTAAGTTATATAATACATAATATTATAGTTAAACGAAAGACTCTTAAACAAGCCGAAGAAAAATTAAAAGAAATAAGAGAAAGAAAAGAATCTTCTGATTTACGATTCCCTTTTTGTCTGACATCTATAATAAATTTAAGAACATCACTAAAGACTTCAAAATTAAATTATTATATGTTCTTTAGTTTAAACTCAATTTAATAATAAAAAGACAAAAGTTGTTCTTTCGCAACAATTTAAAAAAAACATCGTTTTTATAAAATTTTCTGCAGATTGCAATGCATCCTATGTAGAGCAGACCAAGAAATTAAAAACTAGAATTACTGAATGATATTAATAAAAAAATCAGGCAATTTATATTTGAAGAGTTCATTTAGATCATGAATTTGATTGGGATATTGTCAAAATCTTGGATAACGAAAGATATTTGGAAAGAAGATTGATATCAGAAATGCTCAACATTCAAATACAAGAGAACGGGTTAAAATTAGACACTGAATTCTTACATCAAACATACCGCAACATTCTAAATAATTTTAATAGTTTATGACAACACACACACACATATATATATATATATATATATATATATATATATATGAGTTTGATTACTTATCTATATTATTTTTATTTTTATAACTCTTTTGTAATCACATGTTTTTTTTTTGTATATTAGCAATATATCTTTACGTACATTTTTCATATTTTAACTGTCATGTATAAGATCTCTGTCAAAGGGTGCAGCAGGTAGATCATATCAATTTTCAATTAAATCACTTGTAATAAATAAAATATAGCAATTACATTTACTCTAGCACTCGATGATAGATGCTCTTCAAATTTGGTGGGAATCCTTGTTGCATCCTTTGACTTTTCATGCTGATTTATGTTCCAAAGTTAATTATTGACGCTGAAGATAGGTCGAATGGAGTCAAAACGTCTAATCAACTAATATATTTGTAAGATCTCAGAATACAGAATTTTATTATCACATACAAAGTATCACATTAGTGAGTGCTCTCAATCAACTTCTACTCTCCTTTTGGCATAACAGTTATATTATCAAGTAGGAAATTATAATAGTTCTTCTGCTACTCAGAATGATTTTTTGACGTGCAGATAACTAATAATTGATAAATTATGTTACATTCTTAGTTAATGTTTGCTGGGTTGTATCTCTTCTAAAATTCAGAACCGAAAGAAACATTTAAAAATATTATTTTATAGTAATTTTTAATATTACTTTATAAAAACAGTAGTAAGAAGTATATAAAAAAACAAACAAATAGTAATGATTATCAACATGATGTAAATAAATAAATAAAATACATTTTATTTACCTTCCTCTGTGACAACTGACGTTTCTTCATATTTGCTTATAATACGCAAAATAACTCTACATGTATTTTATGAATGTCAGATTAAGATGCCGTCACTTGTAGCTTAATACTAGCGTTAAATATAGTAGAGTTTAAATCGATATAGATATCTTATTAAGTCCTATCAAATCCTACACAGAATTTTCGTTCCCGCGCAAACATTTCTCATGAACGTCACCATCATCGCCATTTCAACCATTAAGGTATCTTTTCATGGCGGCGATTAGTCGCAACTTTTGTAGCGATTGGACAGTCACGTGACTCCATCTCTTGAAAGTCGTTGTCAGTCGCTTCTGTAGTTCGATTTGATTAAAGTTGTAGCGAATAGGCGATAATCGCTATAATTTGAATTTATTTTATCAAAATGAATTTATTTTATTAATCATGCAATTCTGCACAAACAGGGGACCTTCAAAATCTTCTTTTTTTGTATGTTTTTCTTTGCATAATTGCAAATGCTGCACTAAACAGGACCGTTTCTTCCTAATCTTTTCTTGCTTTTTCATAATTTCTATTTTTTTTTGCCATTCATTTCTGTATATATTTAACAGTGCGCGCGGGGAAAGTTCACACTAACTGATAATTTTATCACACTAATTAATAATTTTATGTTCTTAAATCGTCCTCACCGTGCAAAATTTTTAGAAAGGATATAATATTACTTCTGCCTCGCGGCAAAAGTTGGATTGAGTTCAACTTTTGTTGCGCGGTGGAAATTATATATCTATTATTTTCGAGCAAGCGAGACGTTGACATTGGCAACTTACAATCCAACTTCCATCGCGCGATAAATGTTGCTACGTTTTGTATGCCGCATTTTGTCTGTGGTAGCCCCGTTAGGACTGTATGTTTTATCCTTGTTGTTTACGAATATTAAATAAGGATAAAGAATATCTGGGTGCACCCATAATTCTAATCTAAACGCAGCCCA
>Ga0157364_1007519_pt1 | contig 11272 bp, 4 predicted proteins | sample AttsexASBM2_FD_111476 | JGI IMG/M metagenome (GOLD analysis project Ga0157364, IMG submission 111476) | Fungus gardens microbial communities from leaf cutter ant in Ribeirão Preto, State of São Paulo, Brazil - Atta sexdens ASBM2 | ecosystem: Host-associated > Fungi > Mycelium > Unclassified ...
ATGTTGTATATATATAGGACTCTAATTTAGCAGAGACTCCTTGTCGAGTTCTCTTGTGAACTTCCCACTTGATATCCATACTAAGAGATTTACCACTTGTGTAGTCATTGGTCTTTGTGACTAGTGGTTGCCACAATATACATCTGCTATCACAAACTTTATTTAGCTTGTATTTCCACAACTAGTGGACCAATCTTTACAAACTAAGTTGTATTAGAAAGCCCCAAATAAGGGCTATTTGCACATATATGGGATGTATAAAAGCAACAACAAACAACCACGATATCAGGCCATCAGTAACTGTAAAATTTTTGTTGGCTATTATCTTATGAATGGCTGAACAGATTCATATGATTGAACTTGCATTGAAAAGTACTTATCTAGCAATAAGTATTTATGGAGATACAAGCATATTAATATAGTGACATAATTAGTTATCTTTTAAAATTAGCCTGACATCTGCTATGACAGATAACAGCTCCCATCAGGTATAAGTTTTGATCATGTGATGGAAATAGCTTATACATGGACCATTACTTTTTTGTATATATATCTCTGTGTCTGAAGATTAGACCTCAGACTTAATAACATCAATTATTCTTATTGATACTACTTATCATCTATCATCACTACTGAACCTCTAAATCACTATCAAGCTATCTAAGCTTCACAATTAGTGAGTAACTCATTTTGTGATACCTGCTTTTCCTACTCCAGCTAAGTAGCCTTTTCTACTTAGTAGACATGCTCAGCTTCTTTCTTGCAATAATGTTTCTTTTTCTTTCTTACCTTGGTCTTAGCAACCAACCATACTTTCTCAGTAGTCTGAGCCTCCTAATATTTTTAAGCTTCTTTTTTCATCTAAGCATCTTTCTCAGCCTAACAACTTACTATTTCTTCCTGCTACATATGTAGTTCCTCATTTTCACAATCCAAATAAGGAATCTTTTGATTAGAAGAAGAAAAAGATTAATTCAAAATTTTTCTTTTAATCATCATATCACATACAAACATAAGTAACTCAAGATCTTAAAGAGAGAATACTATCATATTCTGATTTAGCCACATCTATTTCAATCCACAAATAATACTCTCTTCTTCATATACACTCTCTGACTTCTTCTAATATAAATCATATCCTCTATTTTATCTTGGATATCCTTGCTGAATCCTTGATAACTCCATAAATCTCTATTCTAGACATCCAAAAATCACTTAAAACCAGGATAACTCACTTAGCAGTCTCCGTCCCTAGATAACTACCCTAGATAATATACTTAATATATAAACCAGTAGTTATACTGTAAAGCCTTATCTTGAAAATCAACCAAAATTATCACTATCTTCTAATATTAGTGACAACATATCTTCTATCTTCTGGTAGGCTTATCTGCTAACAACATTCTGAGTATCTCTTCTGAAATATGTGACTAATGCAACTAATAAAGATATAGTGTATAAGCTGAAGCTAAAGATTGTTCTTTTTTATTTTATTTTAAAAAATCAACAATTTATTATACAGAACATAGTAGTAAACTATGGTATCTACAACATAAATACTTAAATACCAGAAGAGATAAAAAGGAAAAGAAAAAAAAAGATTACTATAAACAATACAAATTTACACTAAGTAAAATAATAATAGTGATACTGTTATAAAGCAATTTAGTCTCTTTGTTAATAGCTGAGTGAGAACACTAGTTGGCACTACTAGGGCAATCCCAAAACACAATAGAGTTGTTAAGACTCTTGTTAAAGCAAGCTTTAAGATCCTGAAATATAGTGATGAAGTGCAATTGATATAAGTGGAAAGACAAATTAAAGATTTACCTTGCAATGTAAATAACATTAGTAATGACAATGATATTCTCAGTATTTAGGACCTAAAAAGCTTAATTAATTTAGTATCTAATCAAGAACATTTCTGCCTTAGTGAAAGTGATGTTAATTATATAATGAATTGTTTTGGCTAGAATGTTTTAACCAGAGCAAATGTGTGATATCAAAGTTATATCAGAAATTACGAGAATGGTGTTTGAATTTGAGGAGAGAATTATCAAAGATTTTGTTAAGAGTGCAAATATAAGCATTTTTGACTTTTGTATTTTTATAGTTCACTGTATTAAAAGAGAAACAATTAGCAAAATTGTTTACTAATTGAAAACTAGGTGAGAGTTCTTTATGAAGCTTATCAAAGAATGGATAAACTTCATTTAATTGATTGTTGGTGTCCACAATTGAACTCTTGATTTCTGTCATTGTTTGGATATTAAATTTCCCATTGACAAACAATGAGGTTTTGCTTTCTTTAAATGTTGATCATCCAAAAGTGAATTGATGGAGATACCATTCTTAAGTAATGTCTACCACTGATTTTCTCAAGGTGAAAATGTATAAAAATGAGGCTGGCTATAGTGTTGTAGCAATCACTTGCTAGAATGGCACTTATAGTATGCTGACTTCAGCAAAGCTCTCAGTTGGCTATCTAGTAGTGGGGATTACAAGAAAACTTGACAAGGAGCCCTTGCTACATTGCTCCTCTATTTATATAAATACAAGGTGGTCTATGCTACAACAATATTAACCAGCCCTTATATCCATGCCTCTACCTCATGTCCTATTACTCATCCACCATAAGGCTACCATGCTGTATACATGTGCCTTGACGTCATACTCTTAATCTCTGCTGTATATGTGTGCACCATGTGTACACCATGAGGAACTCTTGTCCCTTGATGTTATCTCTAATCCTAACTTTAATCTAAACTCCTCTCGATCCTTCTAGACCGTTAGTCCTTCCAGACCATTCTAGACTTTGTCACATGACTTCCAGGTTACGTGCTCTCCATCTGTTGTAGACTAATAATAATACTATCTATCTATGTCTGGCTAATCCTAACCCTAGCTTAAGTCTGTCCACACTCTCATCTTATAACATATAGCCTTAACTTTTCATAATAGAAAAATATAAAATGCTTCTATAATCCATAGTATGACTTTATATTGTATCTTTCTAAGTTTCTTGAAAGGATTAGAGAGAGGAGCAACTTTGTAAAATCATAACTGAAAGCTATATAGTATAATAGGCATAACACATATTCTTTAAAGAAGTCATTTGTGTGTGGGCAACAACCTCTTAGTAGAATTTCCCAACAATTTCATTTCCTTGATGATAAACAAGGCTTTGTTGGAATATAAATGAATATACTACTAAAACAAAAGTTTTCTGTCAAATATGAAACCAAGATATCTCTATATAACCTTTGATTATAAAATAGGTTTTCCTAATAGTTCTAGATCTAGAGAAGGGAGATCAAAATATTTAGTGGCTCTAAAGAAATAAAAGACCTCCAATTTGTTATGTTCAATTATAAGGCCAAATTGTTTAAAAAGAGAGGAAATGATACTATAACTACAAAATAAATTTGTGTTTGATTTTTCGTAACTTTTTTCCTAAGAAATAAAAAGACTATCATTTACAAAAGAAAGAGTGAAAACAGAAATATTGAATAAAAGACTTTTAGTTCTTTTTCAAAAATTGAGGCAATATAAAGAATAGATAAAATGGGAGAGAGGACAGAGCCTTGGTCCACACTCACATCTGCCCTGAAATAAGAAGATATGAAATTGTTCCATACATACTGAGTCTTTCTGTCAATTAGATAATTGGAAAAGAAAATAGTAATTCTTGGGTTGAATCTAGCTTTGTCCAAAACCAACAGGAAAAGCTGATGGTTAAGTAATGGAAAAAATTGAGCAATGTTGAACACTAAAATATTGGTATGAAAATCTTTAACCCATCTGGTATAGATTAGATAAGTTAAATACAGACTAGTATCTAGAGTAAAGTATTGTTTCAAACCTTCTAATTGGTTTGGGTGCACAAAGCTAGATGCAATTGATTATATTTAAAGCCTTTCACTGATAAATTTCTCTGTAAGTTTTCCAAGCATATTAAGGAGGACAATAAGGTGAAAAGTCTTTAGAGAATTATATGCTAGTTTGTTCAGTTTAAGGGTAATGATTGATATTGATCTTTTGAAATATAATAGCTAATATCTGAGGTTGATATATGTATTAACAATATGGATAATATTTGAAATACATTGATTGTTCATTACTAGAATTTTGAGATGACTCTATGATATATAATCAGGTCCTGAAGTGGATAAGCTACTGTATTTTTTATAGTATCAGTAAATTCTACCTTGGGAAAAGGTAGCCACTCAGATAAAGGTTTTGATGGGATTTCATCAAGTAAATGTAAGTTGATGTATCAATTTTGAGCTGAATTGAAAGTTTGGTGAAAAGCTTACCAAAGATCTTTTAATTCAATGTATAGACATATATTGAATTGAATGACTTCTGTGACTGGTAACCTGCATTTCTTGACCTAGTTCATGAGGTTCCAAGGTTACTGGTTTCTTAATACTATTTCTTGAATTTTCTCATCAAAGAAAGATTATTTTGTTCTTTTGACTGTTCCTTTGAATATTTTCTAGTCTGAACTTGATTTGGATAAGTAATACATATTCAGATTTCTACTACACTCTTTATTCTACCAAGCTTTAGAACATTTAGTAATATTAATATATTTAGAATACTTATTCTAAAGATTTTCTGAAAAAGTTATGAATTCTTGTACTATTCTTTCCAGCATTTCACTATCAGAGATGTCAGTGGTATCAATGTTACCTACTACATTTTTAAGCTCATTGATGAAACCTTCCTCTTCCTTACTATGTTTGATAATGGTTCATTATTTATCTCAAATAAATTCCTCACTAATAATAATATCTACTATTAAGAGAGCATAGTCAGAAGAACTTTGTAAATCAGGTAAGATAAAATAAGTGTCAATTTCTTTTGAATTGACTCAAAGAAATATTAGGTCTATTACTGAATTTGATTCATTGGAATTGTTAGTGTATTGAGTTGGAACTTATTTATCCCCCCATAAGGGAGGGGTTCAACAGCAGGTGGAACTGTACCAGCTGGTAGTGGGAGGACTTCCTAGCATTTGCTGAAAAGCTTGCAAAGCTAGAGCAAAGAATGATAGGTGTAAATAGCCTTAAATCAAAAGTGTTAGCAATTTCCTTAAGAGTGTCAGTATAAACTGAGTGATGTTACAACTTAAGTCCTTAGGGTTGGACAAAGGAGAAACCTTGTATAGGGTTACACAAGAAAACTCGATGGAGAACTTTATACAGGATAGTCTACCTTTATATACTGAACCTTCCAAGGCTGTGCTAGCTATTTCTAACCTACCCTAAACAACCATGTATTAGCCATGAAATTCCCATGTGGTATAATGTCATCCTTCTAGAATCTTCTTCATGTCACATGACTCATGCCTCCTTTAATCCTAGTCCTACATACTAAAAATAGAACAAAGGGAAAGAGAATAGGAGGATAAATAGGGAAGAAAAATAGAAAAAGAAAAAAAGAAAAAGAAATGAAAAGAAGCTAAGTCCATTTCCTGCGATCCTGACAAGTGATGAGGATATGACAGGTCCCAGTTATTATTCCTAATGTTGAAATCTCCTATCATAATGAGTATATTGCTAATGTTTACCTTTATATCCTTTAGATATTTTAAGGTATTTTGCTGATTATCAGAATAAATATTAATGATGAAACAAATAGAGCCATTATTAAAAAACAAAATAAGGTTAATGTCTCTATGGTTCATAATGTCCTTTCTGAGTGAAAAGCATAATTAGAGAAGTCAAATATTGATATATGTGATGACTCTCAGATATTTGTTTTTAACATTCAAATTTCTTTAAAAGGTGACCTATGAAGGATAATTAGAAGCTCCTACAATTTTTTCACCCTTTTCAGATAATGAGCTAGGAATAGTATAGATGGTGAACCATAGGGATTCCTGAATAAAAATAATGTTGAAATCTTTTTTGCTTTCTAATATAACATCAGTAAAAAGACTGTTCTTTTAAAAATTCTGTGAAAAGATTTTTATGTTTTTAATAATTATAAACTTGCCCCACCCACAACTGAGTGAATTGATTTGTTCTTATTTTTACAGAGCTCTTGATACTTCTTTACATGCCATTTCTTATTGAAACAATATTTCCAGAATAGACATGTGTTGCTATTCACTTGGTGTTTCTCTTTACAGTTGATATATTTGAAAGAGTATAGACAGAAATTGATCTTCTTTATTTTAAGTCTAAGAAGTTAGTCTTGAAATTCACCTTACAGCACTATATCATATCTTTGTGATGTTCTATCTTATGTAGACTATTACACTTGACTAATTTGGATCCATGTGCATGACATACAAAGTTTATGTGCCCCTATTTCTAACAATTTTCTCATTGAGGAATACCAGAATTTATATTTGTTTCTCAGATTATTATAATGTGGCTTTCTATGTTAAAACATCTGTTAATAAGATCTTTAGCCTTAGTACTGCTTTGAAAGTTCCATATATCAACCTAAATAACTGCCATATCAGATTTTGGAGAAGATTTGATAACATAAGAGTGAGACATGAGAATAATATCATTAAAAATGTGGATTGTTTGAAAAACCCTTTCAATGATGTCTAATATGATTGGTAGATTAGTATCTTCAACATGGTAAGGTATATCCAAAATATTGAGTCAAGATTTAAATTGTAAGAGTCTTGGACTTATGACTTTGCTTATATCAACTTTATCAATATTCTCAATGTACTTTTCAATAATATCCAGATCTGAATTGGTGGCTATTTTATTAGTGGTAATAACCATGCCTCTATTGTCCACATGTATGAAGTTAGCTACAATATCAGATTTGATGTCTTTGAGTGCCCTGTTGATATTAGCAATGTATTTGTTCAACTTGACCATGATTCTTTTAGAGATTTGCAAAATCATTAATATAATTATTTGCTTCCTTGAAGGACCTTTAGTCATTATATTGATCATTGGTTTGTTCTTCATCTGGTTGTTGAAAACCTTGTGAACTTTTTTGATTTTCTTTACTGATAAGTTCAGGAAACTCTTCTTGATTTTGACAATATCTTTAATATATTGTTTTTGGAAACTTATGTATATGATTGACTATTATTAGTGGGAGACAAGTTAAAAGAGCTAGAAGATGATTTTCCCTTATAGTATTTTGACTTAGCCAAGATGCTCTTGCTTGGCCTAAAAGGGATCAGAAAAGGTACTTTTGAGATGTTGGCTTGTTTTCTATTTCCAGAAATTAACAGTTTTCTTGTAGATCAATTGTTTGGAACTTTCACATTGAACTGCAAAGTGACACATTGCTTAAAAGACTTGTTGTCCTTGTTAGCTATCAATTTATCCCATCTCAATTCATAAATAAACAACAAGAAATCCCAGACAGCAAACCCAAATTCCACAATTTGAGGAATATCCTTTACTATTTTATCTTTTAATCTATGTTATCTGATAAAGTATACCATTCTGTATAAAGAACATACAATATTCTTTGTGTCACCTTCCAAGAATTTGTTGATACTGAAGATGGAAATCAGACAGAAGCTATTGTCCTACAATTATGAGTTTACAGATTGATTTGCTGAATAAGAGATAACCAAGGATTCTAGATCTTATGGTGAGCACATTTTATTAATAACCATTAGTTTTAAACCTTGAGGTAGACATGTATTATTAGGTAGACATATATCATTAGTTACCACATCATGAGGATCCAGTGTGGGTTTAGTTGCTTTAACCTAGTTAGCATATTTCTTTTCCCCTACTTTTGAAATAGTGTAAGACAGAACAAGTCCTTGAGATTCACTGAGCTTAACTTAATTAGCCCAGATTATATTGTTGGCAAGGGCTTAAACATACTCTGCATATGCTATGGAAAACACATTAGAATGTACTGAAGTTACTCTAGAACTATTAGTACTTGAAGACACAGACTAACCTCTTGGAGTATTGACTTCTATGTTTATAGCCATATCTGTAAAAGACTCTTGAGAGTTAGTATTAGTGTTAATGTTAAAAGGAAAAGATATATTCACTAAAATTCTTTCAGGTGCTACCATATGAGATGGTGATAAGAAAGAAAGAAGTGATGTCAATGTCAGGTTTTCTGAGCTAAAAATTGTTTCAACTCTTACATTCCACATATACAGATAATACAAGTTACTTATTTGGACTTCTGAGAGCTCATTATTGGATCTCAGATAACAAGATATGAACTGCATCTAACAATATTAGCATTGTTCTACTAAATTGAAATGGACTCATTTATGATAGTTGCTACTCTTAGAAGTCCTCATTCTGTTCTCTTAGGACTTGGAGGTAAGCACTGCTTGTACTTGTTAGTTAATATACTTAAAATTTTTTGGAGGTTGTAAAAGTTTGTAAAACCCTACAGACTCCACTAGTTACTCTAATATCATCTTCTATAGTAATGTTATTTCTTTGCAATATCTCCATTTATAAACCATCTTCCATTGTTATCTCTTTGCTAAAATTCCATGAGTACTTGGTTTTCCACAGCAGAGTTTACTTCTTTTTAATCTGAACCTCTGTTAGTATCTCACCACTGAAACATCTGCTTAGTATAGCTGCTGATATTATATGGAGCTGTATTATAAAGTAATAATACTATACAAATCTTACCTTTACTTAATATTCAAGAACTAGTAGATATACTGTAACCTTCAGTTTAATAATCAACTGTTGTTAATCCCAAACTCCAGTATTACAGTAACATACTTATCTTGTTAGTACTCAATCTCTTGAACTCTATCTTATTTTTCCTGAAGCTACAACTACACAGCAAGTAGACAACATAGCATATAAGCTAAAGACAGAATCATTTATAAAGTCTGCAACTCTTTGTTTCTTGAACAAGTTTTTATACTTGGTCTAAACTCCTTACAGACTTTCACCTTCAAGTATAAACTATGTCTGATACAGAGGTATATATGAAGAAAGATAAAGGAATGTTAAGCACAAAAGATTTAGTATTTAAAGAAAGACTAACTAAGAAATTGATAAAACAATATATTGGACTATATATTATTGTGGAAGTGGTATCTATCAATTGTCAGAATTGAAGATAATAGACTTTACTTATTTATCTTATTTTATTATTTTATTTTTATTTTCTATTTATTTTCTTATTTTAGACTTAGAGTTAGAGTTATAGTATGACTGTTATAACTGTGACATAGCATGACAGGGTGTCACACATTGGTCATATGTCATGTTACAGAATCATATGACACATAGAAGAGTGTAGAAGATTCTAGAATAATAATATCATATAGTATATCCACTATATGTTGATCTTATAAATAATACATAGCCTTTAGAGTAGGTTAGTATTAGTCTTACATAGGCCAATATAAGGTAGATACTCTATATTAGGAACTCTATTAAGTTCTCTTGTGTTAATCCAATACAAGGTTTTTTTATTAACTGTCATATACAAGTCCACCTGTCCGGAAAACTACATCCCCACAGTGATGCCACCTCTAAACCCTACAAGCCCGCCTTCCATAGCGGCCACCTTTCTCGCAACATGTCATATGGCAGTGCTGCAACCCTCCAGATATTCCGTCTTCCATGGCAGAGATACTCCTATTCAGCTCAGTCTTCCATGACGGAGTTGCTCCTGTCAGTGTCTCAACACTGAAACCCCGAGCATCTCCTATAGTATCAGTTTGTATATAAGACTAGTAGTTACACTGTAATTTGCTAGTCTGATAATCAACGAAGATAATCTCTTATTGAACTCGATCTCTGGTATTCAACGGCGACACACCAATCAGTACTTACTTCCACTCGGACTTCCTCTCCTTCATCTGAAGTTGCGACCACATGGCAGACAGACGGCGCAGCACATAAGCTGAAGCCAAGGTTGTTCCACAAGTCTGCTCATCTCCGAGTCCATCCTGCGGACTTCCACCCCGGTGTGAACTGCGCCTGACATTAACTTAACTCTGAAATCTTTAACTATAACACTAATATAGTCAGACTAAGACTGCTAGCTTTAATGAGAATTTATCTAGTTGTGAATGTTAGTTGAATAGTGAGATATAGAGAACCAGTAAAGGAACAGAAAGTAAAAGAGATGAAACCAATAACTTGGTTTTTTTTGTTCTCTTTTCTTTTATTTTTTTATTTTATTTTTTATATAATTTCATGACTGTTATAGGTTGGTCTCACATATCACCATCACAGTCATAACATCACATGACATGAAAAATAACATAAAAGATTCTAGAAGAATAATGTTATAATAATATAACTATATATCAGGTAAGAAACATGTCTGAAAAAAGAAACTATTCATGTGAAAATTCCAGAAGATGTTGGAAGAGCATGGAAAAATTATCCAACATCTGTGAATGTGAATTCAGGATGACCTTGGCTTCAGTGGATAAGCTATATCTCTGCATGTTGTAATGGTTATATTTTAGAAGGAAGTCATAACAAGAAGTAAATCATTTTAAAAGTCAAACTTCTGAGCATAAGGACTTAGAATAGTATACTACACTAGGTAAATTTCAAGCTAAGGAATTACAATGTATTTATATGTCTTAAATACTAGTACTAAGTCTATCTAAGAATCAGAGGAGATAGGTAACTACTCTGGGTACACTAAAGTCCTTGAAAATTAAGTCTAGAGTTTCATAAGGAGCCATGTGTTACAATTCAAACCTCAAAGTATTAAGATAAGAAAAGAACCTTGTATTAGATAACACAGGAGAACTTGATGGAGTTCCAGTTACAAAGTATCTATTTTATATATACTTGGCTAATAGTTTATACTACACTAACCTAGCCTACTCTAAAGAAACATGTGTACTACAGGCTATTAATATGTGGTGTAACATTATCATTTCAGAACCTTCTACAATGTTCTTTGTAACACATCATATAACAGTTTGTGATATTATACTAAGTCCTGATTCTATATTCAAAAAGTAAAATAAATGAAAAGAAAAATGAAAATGAAAATAAATAGAGTTTATTGTCTTCAACTCTAACACTATTGTTACAACTTAAGACTCAGAGTTAAGTCAAAAGATGAATCTTGTATAGAAATTACACAAGAGAACTTGGTGGAGTTCCTATTACAAAATGTTTACCTTATATATACTTGACTCATAGTCTATACTCTGAAGAGATATGTATACTATATGTCAACAACATGTGGAATAACATTATTGCTCTGGAACCTTCTATAATGTTCTATGTTCTATATGACAATTTGTGACAGTCACATATAATGTTACACTAACTCCTAACCCTAAATAAGAAAATAAGAA
>Ga0157364_1007520_pt1 | contig 11272 bp, 7 predicted proteins | sample AttsexASBM2_FD_111476 | JGI IMG/M metagenome (GOLD analysis project Ga0157364, IMG submission 111476) | Fungus gardens microbial communities from leaf cutter ant in Ribeirão Preto, State of São Paulo, Brazil - Atta sexdens ASBM2 | ecosystem: Host-associated > Fungi > Mycelium > Unclassified ...
CTTCTGCTCAGACTCTCTCTTTCTCTCTCTCTCTCTCTCTCTCTCACACACACACACACACACCACGCGCGCGCGCGCGCGCGCGCAAGCACACGCACGCACACGCACACGCACACGCACTACATCTTCACCTAGGACACACTAGGTGAACACTCTTCTTAACAAGATACAATAGTTAAATGTACACGCGCTCATTTTTTGCGCGTGATGCGCCGATGATAAAACATAAATACACACTTCTTAGGGCACCTTTGGTATTAAGCTTGATGTACTCATCTTCGCCTCGCTTGTTTCGTTTCAATATGTAGAATATGCAATTTCGCGTTAGAGCCACCACCAGGATTCGCATTGTGCATTATTGTGTATTTTAATCACGTGCTAATGAGCTTAATTTTTGCGAAGCTCGATACTTATAACTATTATTTTTTCAACAATATGAACAATTTGGAAAATTCGAGCTCGATGTGACTTATTTAAGAAATTTGTCAGAAATTTGTTTCCAAAACATCCAACAGATTTATTTGAATGTAAATTTCATGGTACATGCAGATGTATCCCAGGGTGGCATAGTATGTTTGAAAAAAATCTTCGCGACTGTCGCGTATAAATGTATTTGTTTGTACGGGTGTGTGTTTTGTGTATGCATAGTACATATACATGTACGTGTAACCAAATATCGCGATATGACGTGCGCGTGTAACTGCGAAGAGTGCCATTCTTCTTTACATGTATACACATACAGGAAATAAAATCCGTTTCCTCGCTTGCTTCATTCTTCTGTTGCCTTTTCCTCGATGCTTCACTAGCCACATTTCTATCACCCCCGCCCCTGTCTCTCGCTCCGTCGTCGTCGATCGCGATCAAAGACACGGTGAAAATAAATAGTAGGTAAAGGTAGGTACGCGAATCGATAAGTTAAGTTCGTTAAAAAATATATATACCTAGGAATTATTATGTGATTATATTGGGCCCCCCCCCCCCACTAAAGTCGCACGAACTTCCGTTCTGCAACGTCGAAGAATCTACAAGAATTTGCCTACCGATGTGTTCGCTGTGTCCCTTTCGGGCGGAAGAGCGAAATCTTGCCCTTCCACCCACGCTCGCAATTTTTGCATCTCTTCTGTTCCCTTCTTTCTCGTATATATATATGTATGTGTGTTACTGCTTCTGCGTCCTTTCGTTTCCCGCGATCTCTCGCCGACGAATCTTTTAACTGCTCGACAGTGCGACTTTTTGTATGGTTCTTCCTCATGTCTTGTTTTCCGGTGGATATCCTGTCCTAAAGCGCGTTCTTCTGTCGTTTCCTCGGACTGCCCGATATTCTGCCTTTTTACATGCCATTGATGTCAATCTTAAGGTTGGCCGTTTTCTTGTCTCTTTGATCCCTGAAAAATCGATGCAAGCGATTAGGACAATTCATGATACATTTGAAACGCAAGAAATCCTAATTGCAACGAGACGACGTTTTTATAATTAAATCGCATGTCATTAATATTGTGAGATTAGATAAAATTTAATTTTTTCTGGAATACAATAATTCTTTAATTTTCTCTATTATGCCACTATACATGTATAACAAACATTCTTAATAATATATATAATATAATATATATATATATATATATATATAAAATATATATAATATATATAATATATATAATATAATATATATAAGAAAGAAAATTGCATCATCTTTAAGTTATATTACTCAATGTATGTTCAAAGATATTGTAAAAAATTCATATAAATTTTGAATGTATATGAAGTGTATATGAAGTAGATCTAAAATCGAGTTATGAACTTTCGCAATTGTCGAAAGACATGAGAATTCAAAACCAAAAATCGAAAGTCATTTCTAACGAATTTTTTAATACCGCTTCTCAATAAATTACATTGTGACAGTTTGAAAAAGACTCGGTCGAGAGTCCAAACGAGGATGAAAGGACAACCTACATACATTTGTCTTGTTACCACATGAAGAGTGTCCGCGTGAAGCTGAAGAGACGACATTGCCATTGAGTAATTTGCGTACCTCATTAGGACGTGACTGTGCTGAAAAGCGCTCTTTCACGATTTATTCAAAGCTCTCGGTCGACGAAGAAACACACACGGCTAAGAAAAGGAAGGTATAATAAGGGAAGTACAAGATACAGAAATATAGATAGATTGAGTTTTGTTATGTTTGAAAAAAATCTCGCAGGAACAAACAGAGATTTTATGAATAAAACGTATTTATATAGCAAGAATAGATTCAAGACGGGGCGATGTAAATATTAAAATAAAACAACCTAATCTTATGACAATATTTCTTTACGACGTATTATTATTGTAAAGATTTTTAAATATAAAAAGAATTATAATATCAAAAAGAATTCATGTTAAATAAAAATAATATATTCCATTATACATAAAAAACATTTCGTAATATAAATTTACAATACATTACATATAGAATAAGGTGATATAATTTCGAATACGGTAAAATTATGAACAAAATAAAATTTGAATTCAATTTCAAAGTTTAACTTTTTTTTTCCTATTTGATTCTCCTTCCAATATCCTCCACACAATGAGATTATGTTTATCAAACTTGAACTACGAAAATGGATTATTTTATTTTATTCAGAATTGTATTATATTCGAAATTGTCCATCTTACCCTATATGTGTTTGTATGTATATGTAAAGAAAGAAATACATGACATATTAAGTAGTTCAAGAAATTTAAAGTTTTCAGTGTTTACATAAAAAGAAATTAAACGGTTTAAAGATTCAAGAAATAAAAGTCTTGAAAATTCTGTTAAACAAATCAACGCAAATTTCAAAAACGTTTAAAAACTCTTCTCCCAGAGGTAGAAAATTAAAAACTCGATTATTCAATTCAAATCTCTCAGGTCTCTCTCTCTCTCTCTCTCTCTCACACACACACTCTCTGTTGTTCCTCAACAATTTTATAAAAAGATTCTCCTTCATCTGTTAAAAACATAAATGCGAAAGGTTTTCTGATATATACGCTTGCAAGACAGAGGAAGAGAAAATATTCATAGGATTGAATGTGTTTGCTCGAAAAAGGCCAAGAGTTTTAATTTATCGAATATCTCACTAGGTGAACGTTGCGGTGCCAGACGTCTATAAAACGACGTGAATTAACGATGACGTATTCGGCCGTGCCCAGCCCCAAGCGGACCGTATCGATCGTTTAATTCGAAAATAGGGAGGTTGATCCGTAGCCACAGCTTCGTTTATAGCGTGACCAATCGCAACTTTTCGGCGTCATATATGAATAAACAAGTTGTAACACAATTGCAATTGAAAGTGAACGGTATCGATCCACCGATTTCAAAGGGTAAGGTCGAGTGATCTGAAACGCTCTTTTATAACGTCTCTCCGATCAATTTTTGGTGACACACTTTTGCTCTGACGGGAATCCATTTTCAAACGTGTCGAATAGATTCTCGAGTCCTTCATTTCTATCTCTCAATCTCTTGCATATTTCAAAAATGTACATCTTATATTTATATTCCTTCGAGATCTTTTTAAATCTTTAAAAACCAATTTTTCAACGTTTCGTATAATATAGATGTCTTTGATTAATTTTTTTTTTATAAGAGCCAATAAAGACAATGCTATATGGAAAGGAAATAGCTAATGATGAAAAAATAAATAGCTGTTTCATTCATGTTATTGATTTTCAAATAATTCTTCGTATATTACATATATTTTGCGATTTAACCTTGAAGAACCTTGCTCAAATTCTTATATTCTTCTAACTTTGACATGCATAATTATTAGCCCCTTTTTAAATGAAAAATGATGCAATTTTTTTTTCTTGATGTGTCTATTATATATTGAATGTCATGCATAAATAATGTTACAGTTATTGTAAGCTTTCCCGAAATATTACTCTTATCATTTTGAACAAATGAATAACTTTGCCAGCTTCATTTAACGCGACTTAATTACTTAGTTAATTAATTAGTTCAATCCTTTTAGCGGTTGGATAACCTGTGAGCTGAACTTAGTTCAGTCCTTAAATTACGTAAGTGGGATCGATCCTTAAATGTCCGACGAATCTTCCTTCATCGGCGGAAATACGGTCTTGATTAAAAGCGGAACCTCAGAATCATCGTTTTGTCTGACTTTCCTCTTTTTTTATCTTACATGACTTTTTATCGTACAATCTTTCCAATTCATTTTATTTAAACGGATTAAAGTTAAATCAAAAAATAAAATTAACGTTATACATATCAAACCCACTTTGTTCTTTTGTACAAAGATTTTTAAAAAATATATGTATTTCTGATAATGTAAGAATAGAAAACAATTGCATTTCAATGAAATCTAAAACTATGTATAACATTTATCATATCAAAAAATGTAGTTAAAAATATTTTATTATCAAGAATCCTAATTGTTAATAAAAAATAATTTTAGTCAATAAAATTAATCCTATTACTTTATATAGCCAATGTTTTCCCAAGCGTTACTACTGCTGATTAGTATAAAGTTGCTACAGGATGGTGCATAGTGTTCGTCATATCTATGTAGTACAGTAAAACGAAGACAGATTTGATACAGCGGAAAAAAAAACATATAGGAAAGGAAAGGATTTGTATGAAGGAAATTACATCGTAAAAAACGAGCAAATCGACAAACAGGCATCAATAGAGGAGTATGAAAGGAATACAACAGGAAAAAGAGAAAACTTGAAATCTAGGATTGAACCATATAATTCAGATGAGTTCAATTTTCAATGCTACGATAAAATTTACCTTGCTATCAAGTATTGCATTCTCATCAGTCAGAAATAGATATCGAAATCATTTTTGCTTGTGCTCCAACATTGAATTCTGAACTCTTCGAAATTATAATTTAGTCTCTGTTTGGAATCGTGCAAAAATTCAAAAGAGAGAAAATCATAAAAAAATAATTCAAAATAGATAAAAAATTATACGCGTTCCGATCGCAGAAACGGGAACGTGTATCTCAATCGAGCGATAGAGAGATAAAGTGAGATAGAAAAAAAAGAAGGAAAGAAAGACGGACAGATTCGCCGGATTTCACATGATCGGTAGGCGATTAACGACGGATAATTGATAATTGGCACCAACGCACGAGAGCGCATCTACTGTTCGGATACGAGTCCTCGACGGGACAGTCGTCGTCGACGGTCTTTCAACTAGATTTAATTGGCCTTCGAAGTGACGGCCTGTCTAACGCCTCGAGGCACAAACGCTTTCGAGGGCGAAACCGCGTGAGTTTGATCGAATAATGACCGAATAATTGGATCCAGGATCCACTGGGCCCAATGCACTTCGGTACCGGCGACAAAAGTAAAAATCCGAAATCAATATTATTTCAATGATGTCTTCTATGCTATCGATGCAGAAAAATGCCATTTCTGCAATTCTAAATATTAAAGTCATTTTTTATATCTATAGCATCAATGTACGTAAATTCATCGAGATTATATCGATTTCGGCCCCTAGACGAAAACGCACAGCTGTGCTTAGTTCCAATAAAATATTGTTCTAAAAAAAATTTTATTTTTAAAGTAAATTTATTATTTAAATGTGATATTTTGTATTTATATTTTAAATCGTATTTTATTCGTAATATCATATATGTTTTCAAATTAAACTATTATTTTCTTTATAAAATTCTAATTTCATTATATTATAAAGACCATAAATTGCAATTTCCTTTTAAAGAAATATTATTAAAACTTTATGTTTCGTGTTATCTTCATGACTCAACAATATATTTATTAAATAGAATACTAAAATAATATATTCATATTTTCCATACATATAATTAAATGTTATAAGGTATTTTTCTTTAATGAAGTATTTTAAATTTTATAATATATAATAATAATTATTACACCAAAATAAAATAAGAAAATAATATGAAATATTGACAAAAGCACAACCCTACGTATTCGCCGTTGATCGCATTTTCGCGGAGGCGGCTCTACTAGGTCGGACCACCCAGAGCCTCGTGTATGTATGAAAGTCTCGTGCTAGACCAACGTAAACACTCGTGCTAAGGACTTTGGCGCATAAGCAAGGCCTCTGGGTGTTCGGAGGTACGGAAGATCTACTCTTGACCGCAACAAATACTCTCATCGAGGCTCTCTAGTCTCTCAGCATGTGCTAAGTGCGCAAGAAACGCCCTCGCTAAAATCCTCGCGCGTGCTAAGGTCTTTCTCGGAACTAATATCTTCGTCCTATGAATAACGTCAGAACAAACACCGATGGTTTCGAGTTCACGAATACCTCGTACAAAACCTTCGCCTAGTTCACATAGAGCCGCCCCCCCGCATCCTTTGCAGCGGTCTATCGTAGCATAAAGTGGAACCTACTTCGATCCAGAGATTTGTAAAGCCCACCTCGGCCATTTTTGACTTTGCATATTCGATTCGTATCGCTCCCCGGTCGGAGGAGAGGAGAAAGGATCCTTGGAGAGTGGCCATCGCCTGGGCCGCGTAGCGAACGTCTTGATATTCGACAAAGGCCACTGGCGACCCTCCCTTCGTGTGCATACGAAGCCGGGAGAAACCAGGAAAACTGTGCACAAATAAGAGAAGCGTACAATACGTGCTCTAGTTAGTCGTAAAGACAGTACTCTGGTAAAGGGGGAATTTAGAGAGGTTTTAAGGGGGTTTGGTTACTGCTTGGTTGCCATTAATGGTGTCGGTGGTGTCAGGCGGTGCCGACATAGGGTGATTACACGGAGGGGATGCGACACAAACTCAGGATTAAATTCAAATCATTAACAGCTGTGAATTATTTCCTTTAGCATGTGTGCTAATTATTTTAGGGGAATTTAAGGTGTACAGAGATAATTACATACATATATACAATACATATGTATAATATAACTGTATGTAATGAAAGAAAATTATCGAAATAAATTAAATAATAAAATAATTTGTACAATTAATTATTTTGCAAAATCTTTAAATATATACAATATTGCCCAAATAATTGAAATTAATCGTAATCGAATGTTTGAAAAATTATTTTAAAAAGCATATCTATTATATGTAATTATATATATATATATATATATATATATATATATATATATATGTATAAAATTTGCATCATTATTTCTATTGTTATATTATTTATTTTATAAAAGATTATTTATAAAATTTATCTTTTCCTTTCTATATACTAAATTCTTTCTTAATCGTAATCCTTTCGCATTATGTTCACAGTGCATTCACAAATCCGCGATTAATCGATAGTTCGCGATGTAGAGACATTACCCTCCGTGCAAACCCGTTCAGTACACCGACAATTAGTAAACGGCACTAGTCGCATGGTATTGGTACGGGTACTAGTACAGGTGCGTCCTATATGCCTACAATCTACGACGGTGGCAAATGATTAGCGGATGTCAGTGATGTTTGGAGGCGGTGCTGTTAGTACAAAGCTTTCAGCGTTCACGACGGACAATTTCGACCATTATTGCGCCCTCGGCATGATGATTAAATTTAGGTGCAGGTACTTGATACTTTGTCGTTTGCTCGTTATTTTTTGATTACTATGGTTATTAATTTAATTTGTTTATTTATAAATCTACAAGGAGAAGAAATCAGAAGCAATAAATTTAATGGTTCACAGACTGACGTACAAATCTGTAATCATACGTAAGCTCATAAATTCATAGATCTATAAAAATATGTAGTCTTAAAAATTTATATTAAATATCTTCTATCTGGTAAAAACAATGTATTCTTTAATTTAAATCCATTTTTAACAAAGAATTTTAAAAAATATTTTTTTCTCTTGAAATCTATCAAAATATATATATAAAATTAATAATTAAGTATCACAGTAATTATATATCGATTAATTCAGATTGAGGTTTCTGATACATACATAAAGAAAGATTTAATATTTTATAAAAAGAAAGAGAAAACTTAAATAAATCTTAAATAGAAAAAAATTGTTAATATAAAAAGAAATATAAAGAGAATTAATATAAAGAATAAAATTAAATTTTAGATGAATAAAATTTTTTATATAAGATTTCCAGTTTCTAAGCTATTAATTTTCAAAATTGCATGAAAATATTTTTAATAGAGTATATTTATAAATGTTCTCTTTTCAATTAAAAAACATTAAAGAATGATGTAAAATTGTGCTCATATTTTTGAAGCATTGTTTACAAATCTTTCTTTAATTTATATTTCTTCTTACTTAATGTAAGAAATTTATAATTCCTAAATATTAATTTCTAAACTATCATTTTTAAATGATCTATATAATACATGTTCCATGATCAAAAATATTTTCGTACGATTGTAAAATTTTTTTGTCTTGACAAATATATTTTTTCTCAAACGTATCAACGTGAAATAATTACCCATGTAAGAACAACAGTTGAATTACATGCGACGAGGACAATGTATTCATCGTCGACGACGAAATTCCGTCGAATACTCCCGCAAGCTATCGAAAATAGTAGAATGCGCAGGGCGCCTCTCGCACGTGCAAACGCGTGTAATTAACTCAGGCACTCACTTACGAATTCATACTGCAGAACTCTGGGGTTTGCGGGATAATGAGATTTCGCAGGCTAATTATACGAGGGGAGGAAGAGCTTCTCTATTGGCGTTAGAACTTGCGAGACAGTCGCGCGCAGACTTCCGTCAGCTGCGAAACCCGAAAGAGTAAATCGCGTCTTCTAAATCGTTATTCGTATCCTGTGTGCTGAGGATTAACATTGTTATTAGCGATTCTTAATATTTTGTTAAAAAATTTTGCATCTCGATAAATCAATTACTTTATAACTAACGTTTAGTGTAACAAGAATAAATAATGTTTGAACAAAAAATACAAATTCAAAGATATACAGGAAAAAAATTTAGATAATATAAATTGTGATAGTGTCTCATAAATGATAATAACAATATGATAAATTTATTTTATACACTCTACTTTTCATTACAAGAAACGAAATGCAATTGACATATTGGTAGAATAATTAATATGTTCAAAACACTTCTGTCAATGTATGATTTTTCACTTTTTCACTGCTGTGTATCACAAAGCTCTCACTAAAAATATAAAAGTGTAAACGATTAAATCCTGTGCAAAATTATCTTTGTTGTTCGAAGAATAGAGTTTTTCGAGCGTTATAACAAAATTTGCACAAAAATAAAAACTTTTACTCTCCTGCTATTAAATTATCTTAAACTGAATAAAATATATTTTAGTTTCTACTTAAACTCTTTTATATTTAAACTCTTTCTATCCAATAATTATAAAAAAAGTTATATTTTTAAATTTTTATTTTTCTTTCGATTTAATAATTATTTGTGCTTAAGGTAAATTATATATACTTGATAATTATATATACTTTATAAAATATACTTTATAATATAAATTATATATACTTTATAAAAATAATTAGATATTATATTATTTCTTTTTTTTTACAATTATATATTTTTTACATTATAATAAATTCGTAAATATTTTTTATTCTATATTAATATTAATATTTAGATCCTAATTTCTGCGTTTTTAATTTTACAGTGAACTGCATAAAAATATGAAGTACGTCATATCATATATTTTATTAATTCATAATTTTTATAATTTAATTATTAAACTCTTTTTTCTTCTATCTGTTATTTTTTTAATAACCATAGTAATCGGTATCAAAAATATCAAATCCCCCAACTACTGTCAATATTCTATTAAATAAAAAGTATCTAACAAGTATTAGTAGTTTCGTTATTATTATTTTGCGGTGCAGCATACAAAAATCAATTCATGTAACTTTCTCTTCGTATGTAGATAATAATTATTGTAATCCCGCGACTACAAACACGTGATCGAGGTTCGCAGCATTAATCAAATCGGAATGAATGACTCTACCGGATCTTCAGTTTTTCTCATTTTTACGTAAAAGTATATATACAACGGATATTAGCTGCGGTCTAACCGATTTAATGTAGACATATCGAAAGAGTTTGTAATTCTCAATTCAATGATTCACGACGTACTGGAGGCGTACTCAGGATCGTGGGAAGGTTCCGCATGGTAGGGCACGTGAAAATAATTTATTACACGAGCGCAACTGTAATGCCCGGCCGGATAACATATTTTAACTTCGCCGCTTGTTGGATAGCTGACACTTAAGCGAGCAGTTTAATTGCGAATATCTCCGTCCGTAATTAGCGGGTTATCATGTTTAATTACAATTTTACGTTTTTATATTTTTTTAATGACCTAAAAGTTTCGCCCATTATATACACCAATTGGAAATCACATAAAGTATGATAATATGATAATTAATAGTAACTGTGCTAGTCCGCAAATTTTGCAAGCGTCAGGAATGAGGTAAGAATCGCATATATTCATGTATGCTTGCGCGCTATTCATGTATGCTTGCAATGTATACTTTTTAATTGCGTTTTTGTCTAATGCAAGAAATCCTTGAACGCATATATCCTTGCTAAAGTTATATAACTGTAACGACGTAAATCACTAAGAGCATAACAAGTTTCTATAATAAACGCAAAATTTCCGGTCTTTAATCTAATCTGGAATTTATTCATGTGAGTTTGGTTTTAATTCAAAAATTGCTGAATTTATATATATGATAATTACAGAATTTTTTTATTTAAACATATATATTGACAAATTCAATGTTAGACATTCAATACAGATTCAATGATTTTCGAATTTACATAACTAAAAAATCTACAAGAATCAAGAGATCTATTTCCATTAAAAGTCTTCATTAAATAAAGTAATCTAAAATAAAAAATATTTTAGAATCTAAAAATTTTTTATTCAAAAAATTGTCCAGAAAATTTTATTTAAAAATCAAGGCCAAAAAAATTCAATGGTTCCAAAATTTGTGTTTTATTCGTAAATATCAAAAATATTTTTAAAACCATTGTATTCTTGCTGTTCGTTCGTTAAGAATTGCAAACGTTTCGAACACACCACGACATCGTGATATCATCACCACGTGGTACGCTGATAAGACCCACGTGTATCGGTACCCGTATCACAATTGGCGCGCATTTACCGTCAGCATGTCATATAAACGTGACTTAGTTCTTTTAAGTAATCTATTATCATTGTTATTATTATAATTAATATATTTTCTGACACTTTGCATTAAAATAAAATTAATTATCTATATACCCTTATTATGATAAACGTAGTCTTTAAATGTTTTAAGCATCAATATTGCATCAAATTGAGATCCCGCTAAAAATTTTAATATATAAATAAATA
>Ga0157364_1007522_pt1 | contig 11271 bp, 4 predicted proteins | sample AttsexASBM2_FD_111476 | JGI IMG/M metagenome (GOLD analysis project Ga0157364, IMG submission 111476) | Fungus gardens microbial communities from leaf cutter ant in Ribeirão Preto, State of São Paulo, Brazil - Atta sexdens ASBM2 | ecosystem: Host-associated > Fungi > Mycelium > Unclassified ...
ACTATCGCGATCGTCAATAACCGCGAGAAGGAATTCCATTCTTATAGAAGTCGAAACATATTTCATGGATAAACTACTTGTCCCTTTTCCCCTTTTAAAAGTACTTTTAAAATTTACCTGACATATTTTTCCTCGGATCATTTGTGAAGTATATTCTGTTTAAATATTGTCAAAGAGATTCGAGTACGAGCTGCTTTCAAAATACATGCTTTTCAAAATTCCAAAAATAATTCTTGTAATAAAGATATCTTTTTAGATAAAGAGCTTTAGATTAAAAAGCTTTTACTCTACTAAAAATATTATTTCTAAGTTTTATTTTTATTATGTTTCAATAATTAAGTTTTATATTTCCTTGACTCAGCAGAATCAGTATACAGTTTTATTTTAATAAGCTAATAGGCTAAAGAAATCTAAAGAATATATCTTATTTTGCAGGTGATGTTTAAAGTATAAAACTTTTGTGCATTTATTACACGATAATTGTGAATTTTAAAGCACGAAGAGATAACAAGATGATGTTGCGAATGTATAAAAATGCAAGTAACGTACAAAATGAGTCGTAGAAACTTCCAACATAGCTGAATTTAACCAATTAACGAAACACGAGAATATTCTCTACTCCGGAGAACAAAATACCACTACCAAGTTCTACGTGCAATGATCTCAGTTATCTGCTTTCTTCGCTAACGACGCTGAATTGCGTGGGCGACTCCAACACGCGCATAATTAACTAAAGATAACTAAAAATCACCTTTGCATAAAGAATTAATATCTCCGAAGTGATCATTAACATTTGTTAACAGTCGATAAGTAATTAATGAAATAAAAGAAATAAAATAAATCAATAGATGTGAACTTTAATTGAAGATATCAAGAAGTAAGTGAGTCATTAAATTAAATTGATAAAATAAAATTGTACAATAAATTATAATTTACAGATTACATAAAGTAATCAAAAGCAAATAGTTGTTCAAACATTATGCTATTAAAGTGTAAAGTACAAAACTTTTTGCACATTCGTACGATAACTTCGAATTTTAAAACGCAAAAAGATAATAAGACAATGTTACAAATATATAAAAATATGAGTACGTAACGTTGTCGGTATAGCAACGTTTATATTCTAATAAAGAAATTTTTTATTCAGAAGATTCTTTCTTATCCGCAATAATAATCTAATAAATTGATGAGATCATACGGGAACGAATCAATTGTCGCTGCTTGACAGTCAATATTTACGAGACGATCTGAGATTTATGAAAATTATTCGTAACTATCCGATTTTTTCACGTATTTATACGATCGCATAGTAGGACCCTCCTTCGATCGCATTGTCGATTCTATTTCGGTTTCAACATGTTCAGATTATTATACATGAAAAAGTTAAACGGTAAACTCGACTAGGTATATTCAAATTATTTGATCGATCGAAAATTTAAATTTTTGACAAATTTAAATTTTTAATTAACCAAATTCCTTCCAAGACAACTCGTAAAAGATAATTAAATGACTATACCGCAGTATTATAGCTATCGTTCGAATCTCTCTCTCTCTCTTTCTCTCTCTCTCTCTCTCTCTCTCTCTCTCTCGATTACCACGCTTTATGCGCAATTAATTTCAGCATACGCGTAAATCGCAACAACGAGATTAAACCGTAAGAGGGTCGTTTGTTTTCAGTTGGAGAGAGTTTCTTTGCGCGTATCGCGTCTCTGAGAAATATCGCGGATTAACCGCAGATAGTTTCTCTCTTTCGGATTACATCGCAAACACATTTCGGTTACGCAAAGCAGATATTATTCATTATGCGATTGCACGCAATACGATCTGTCTGGGAATTAGAGTCGTCTTCCTCGAAGGAAAGGCATTATGCTATTCGAAAACATGAGGGCTCTCCTTTGTGACTCGTGGCCGCCATTTTTGGGATTTAGGAGCGTATGTGCCGCAGGTTACTCGCAGCAGGTGGGTTCTCCAAGCGAAGCGGGTTGACAGCGGGATAACTGACCGACTGGTTAACCAGCGGCCGATGGAAGCGCGTAACTCAGCGAGCACCATTAGCGCTATCTTCGGCGCGAGTAGACTGTACGATATAAGCGTGCGAAACACGCACCTTCTCGTTCCCGAAGGGCTGGAAACGGTCCGCCTACCCGTCCCAGTCTACACACGAAATTAACGGAACGTATGTTCCGTTAATCGTTCAAAGATCCCGCCGGGGCATAAATCTAGCATCGTTATGCATCCAAAGAACAAGGTAACATCGCTGACGGGAAATCCCGCTGTTAGCTTTTACTCAAACTAGATAATTGAGAATTTTTCTGTCTTCCCAAGCCAAATGTCATTATAAATTGTTCTAAATTTCTTTATACATGACAAGAAAACCTCTTCTTCATTAAATTAATTTGTTTTTCTAGTTTATAGAATTTCTATCTTTAAATATTGACTACTATTATTAAATTGATGTTCTCCAAGTCACAGATGTTTCCCGAAAGTTTATTTGGATAGGATTAGTGACAGTAATTGAATGAAGAAGGATATTCACCTTTATTTATTTTTATTCTCGAAATAGATTCTACTTTCCCAAATATTTCGTCACGCGGATGTTAATATTCCCGCGTCATTTACACGATGAATCTAATTGTTCCCTATTCGTTTGTGCTCCAAACTGAGGAATTCCAATGCGCGTGTTTACGACACTTTTATTGCTTAAGTTAGCTGACGGACACATCCTTAGAGGAGCACGATCCTGATATGTGATCGGCATCGCCGAATTTTTTATATTTGTGCATATCCGAATTTTAGAATGCGATCTGAGATTGTTGGGAGCACTTCGCGTTATTGAGTGTTCATATATTATACGTTACACAAAAACGTGAATTTATGGACAGTAGGTGCAACCATCGCGGGTGGCCGCAAGCTTGTGTGAAGGAGACAAGAAACAAGAATGGATTGCATAATTATTTGGAAACTCCACAAACACGGCAATTATTTGGGTTACTTGCTGGGTGTCCGTTAATTAAATTTAAGATTATTTAATGTGCTTTTAAGCCGCTATCGCGACGGCTTATATACTCTTGAAAGCGATCGATCGATTCGCGCGAGCGGCCGCGAGGAGAAGCGCGTTCAGCAAGAACCGTCATCCATAAACTTGCTTCGGGCTGAGTAATGTCCGGACGTTATCGAAAATGCCGTGTGTGCTCCCCGTTCAATTTCTACCCGACATCGCCTCGATTACAATGCGAGCAGGGCGGAGTGGACCACGCATTTAATTGGCCAGGTGCACTGGGAAGATGATGTGATGCTCGGAATAATAGGAGCGTAAGTAAGTAATGCCATGCAATTTGACAAAAACATTGAGCCTATGGTAAACGTTGGGTAAACGTCAATGATAAATTTATTTCATTAATACGTATCAGTCGATTTTCACCATTTTTGATGTACCTCTTAGTCTTCCATAAATCTTTGACAACGATAAATGTAAAAATTATTAAGATAGCGATTTAATTATTTAAGTATAAAAATCGCTTCGATTTTTTCGCAATTAATCTTGGTAGTTGTACTCTAAAGCGATGTTTGGATCTTAATTAAGAACAGCAATTAGTAAATTGCAAAGTCAGTTAAGGGAGTTTCCAAATGAAGATCAATGGAGCGTTGAACATGTGTATATCGAAACAATTTATCGATGCCACCCGAAACATACATATATTTTAATTTTTGTTACATAATTTTAAACGATTCACGCCCAAAACATAAGAATTTTTAATTAAGGAAAAACTGTATATGAAGAGACGAGCAATTATAGTTACGATTGGACCAATTTATGGAATAACATCCCTTAAATTGCCACAGTAATTTAGAGAAGGAGTTAGTAAATTTTATTTGGACACTTAAATTATAAAAATATTAAACGAAATTAAACTGACATGAATTAAATCTTGATTTTGAGAATGTTTTATATAAATTGCCAACAATTGCTCTGACGCAAAAGGATATGTCTGAAGTAAGTTAAGATCCCGGCATTAATTCGGAAAAGAGTACGCCCCTTTCAACTGATGAAATGCAATCAATATGCGTTAATTGTTGCAATTCTTCCTGATGCAGTAGAGCCGCGTAATAAGAGGACCGTGCAGATGGTCGAATCGGTGAAAGATTCGGATTGCAAAACGAAGATTTAAAGCCACGCTATTGGAATCGACCAGTACGTGACATGTAATCCGTTCATTTACAATGCTGTATATCATGAATGAAACCTTTCACCTAGAAAATGATACGTCAATTAAAATATTATAGTTTAAAGAACGATTCAAACGATGCAATGAAATAAGTAGAATAACGATATTATAGTTTATTCAATTAGAAAATCTTATATTCTTTGATTCAGTTTTTAAAATATTCATATATTTTTGAATGAATGCGTATATATTGTTCTTTCTTTCTTCGTTTCATTTATAATATATGCACTCAATAAAATACAAGCAGATTTGAATTTCAATCTACCTGCTTGGTGATTTTTAAATCATAAAACGTCGAGATTTCGAGAAGAACTTGTTAGGACCCAGCAGGAACTCTGGCTATTTCGTGTTACTACTTGAAATAATAATACAAGCAATCGTATCTTGTAGAACGTAGCGAAGGAGATTGACAGATACGTGTACGTGAATAGTGTATAATATTATATTTCTCCTTCAAGAAAATATTTAAGAAATTAAAATACTTAATTAAAATGTCATAATATATATTTATTATTAACATGACATGACATCTTTCTGAAATATCGAACAAAAGTAAAAACATAAATTTCTTCCGATATGAAATGTCATCTGTCAGAGATGTCTAAATATTGTTACAGATACATTTGAAGTTATCAAACTTAACAATACTTAGCAAATGATAGTATAATCGCGTTTTATATGAGAATATTTTCTTTCTTTGTCACCTTGCTTAATCGGGAATAGTAGATGGCTATCTACACGGTGAATTATCTACGTGTAAACTAGCCTCGCGTCTGTACCTCTATTGTCTGGACAGTCGACTCTTTCTTTGTGGACGATGAGAAATTGCCTGCTTTCCGAATACGTTTGTTTTACTATCTCGCGCCACGCCGAGGCGAGTGCACACGCGTGTCCATTCTCGACACGGACCTCCCGCTTCGACTTCGTTCTGCTCGCGAGACACGTGAAAGCGTCACTGCATATAATAGCGAAGGGAGGTAAACGTCGTTTCTGCGTTTCTCGCAGCATGCCAGGCGTGTGTTCACGGAAATATCCCGCCCGCACCCCGACCACGTGCCGCGATAAATTTTGCAGGAATCCCAACCGCGAGTCCCAACATGAAACGTGATATTCGTACCTGAGTGTAGAAAAATAACTCCCAAATTTTTTATTTTATATTGTATATTCTCGCACTGATGACAGATCGAGGAGCCGTCATATTACTGATTCCATAAACCAACGATTATCACAATTTAAAATTGTTAACTGCAAGATTAAAAATATATTTTTTTTTATTAACATGTTAACATATATATACATGTGAAGAACGATTTTATCAAAAAATATAAAAAAATTTAGATATAAATCTGAAAATATTTTTTTGTTGGACCATCAGAGTAATTATATATAGAAACTAAAAAGCATGATGAGCAATGCTGCAAAAAAAAATTAATATTCTAGCAACAAGTTTGAGCATTCTATATAATTATTTTAACTATTTTATAGTTCAATAAAATTAGTTTTAAATGAAATTTACATCTAGTTAAATTTTTAGATACGTCAATAAAACCGTGCTTTCTATGTATATATCTATATATCGCAATGACAAATCATTTTGTGATCATAGTGCAGTGAACAATCGAGGAAACTATGTAACGATACAATTATCCATCCCCTATCCAGCCACACAGGGTTACCGCTTTATGGCAATTATACCATGTCACGTTGAGTGACGGTAGACACCAGCGACGTCTCATCAAGGTTCGCACCAATTATGCAAATCGACATACCAATTAAAATTTTTATTCTCACCTTTTCTCTCTCATATACTTCCACATGTGCCTCTCTAGACGGGCAGCTTCACATTCCTAACTCTAAAATTATGGCCGGCACGTGGAATAATTTGGGGGCGTTGCTCATTAAGATTCATCGCTCTTAGGGGTTGCATACCGCAGGGGGTACGTACAGAGTGACATATATAATTCAGGTAATGCCGGTAAACTATGAACACCTTCCCGCGTTATCGACTGACCAATCATGTTATCTATGATCTACCGTAAACAACAATAACATCTTAAGAGAAACAGGATTCTTGTAGATGTCTTATTACTCGTCTTTTCCTATTTTACTGTTACGGGAACATATATTATATATAAAAATATGCTGTTAGTATAATAATTTTGAACGTGCGTTTAATTATTTTATCCATGAAAAGTCATATTAATATTCATATTGTATTTTTAATTGTTTTCGATGATAATGTTATTTAAGCTGACTAAATCAATATTTCGGTTTCAATATTTCCGAATTCAACATTTATTTTATTAATTATGCATTAAAATTATTTGAAACGTTATAAAATTCGTTATATAGCTAGAAATAAATGTGCTCAAGCCATGACATCAAATTGACTCAAAATAACTCCAAAATGATCACTAAAAGTCACTTTTCGATCAATTACGATGCATTTTAACATCATTTTAAACATAACTTGTTCTGCTTAAGTGCCTTCAACATGGTTCTTCACATCTCAAAAAATAGATACGCCTCTCGTGTCACCATTAATAGCATTCGAACATGAGTAGAAAGCTTCCGTTCCCGAAAAAAAATTTTTATGCGCCAGTTGTATCCTCGCTTCCGGCTGCGGATCAATCCCTGACTCATCATAATTCAATCGCGTCTCGTGCTATTCGGCGCATTTTAATAAGTCGTTAGTCACGTTAATGAGAACTATTGTAAAACGTCGACGCCGTAGCGACGCCATTAAAATACTTCTTGTTATCTGAATTCAAGCTGCATGTAGCATAAAGATTTTAACCGCGTGATTCTAACGTGTCGCGGATGACGGATGCGATGAGACGAATGTGGAATGTCATAATAGAGAGATGTTATTTATAAGAAAACACCTGCCTTGTACAATTTCATCATAATCATTCGTCTTTGTCGGTATTTCCGATCGATTATCTTCTTGCGTTTATCTTTCAAGGATTACAATGTCAATATGGAAAGATCAGTTTTGTTTAAGTATTTATAAATTTAGCTATAGAGAGATTTGAAAACAAATTTGAAAATAATTCTGTTGAACTATCAAAATAATTAGAATGCTTAAGCTGATTGTTAGAATATTAAAATTTTTTATAGTATTACTCATGCTTTTTAATTCCGCAGTAAACGATTTTAAATCAAGCGCTTCTATGGAATCAATAATCTCTTTTTCGATCTGTCGAGAATATATGATATAAAAGAGTTTGGATTCAAGAGATATTTTTTATGCGTAGGTTTTACGAATATCACATTTCATATTAAGACTCGTGGTTGGGATTCTTTTTATGAAGCTATCCATTTCAATGTCACATCATAAAATTTAAAACAGTTTTTTACTCGACGGATAAAGTAAACCTATTTTTCCTAAAAGTATCTTCGCTGATATTATAATAATACGACGTGAAGGAAATCTGCTAAATGAATGAAGACTCAAAGGATAAGGGCAAACATTGACATCTGTCCTTTCCTCTTTTGATTAATAAAGCCATAATAACAATTTTTCTCGTCATCGGAGTCAGATTTCGCGTCATTGAACCGTTCTATCTAACACCTATAGACGGATCCTATCCAAACGCGTCATAATCTCATCAGTGCATTCAACATCAGGCGTCTTGATGGAATAACATGTTTACGTTCCACCGATTCCTCGACGCTGCAGGTCACTATTGTACTATGACGTTTGTGTACAAAATACTATATTGACACGTTCAGAGGCTATTAGACTTCATTGTTGACAGTTCGTACGTCGAATTGCCGCTAAGACTTCACGACGATGGCTCGACACGTTCTAAGGAGATCAGTTTCAGAGGATTTTGAAAAACTGGTATGGCGCATTTCCTGGTGTCGTTATCGCGTTATACTCGGGAATAGCAGACCGGTTAGGTCACGTTTTGAACACAAATTCAGTCTTTGTCGATGATTACGGCAGATTAAAAGAAAGATCTCATAAATTTATTTAATACGTACATCTACATAAAAAAGGCTAATAATAAATGTTTTACAAATAGAGGTTTTTTTCTATAATTCAGAAATTATATGTACGCGTAATTATCGATTATTTCAGTTAGTTTCCTTTCAATAACAATGTAGTCTTTAAAAGCATTGTCAATATTTTACTTGTAAATTGATAGAAAAATTTAAATCTGCAAAAAATAATAAAATATAATCCGACTTATAGGATAATAAAAACTTGTTAAAGCTTTGACAAGTAGACCAGAATTTTTCCAGATTTTTATATAATCCGGAGCAATAAAAGAACTTTCTCTGTTTCGAAGATCCCTATTGCTGACGGAAGAATTGAAATTTCATATTTTCAGCGACAGATTAAATATATGAACAAAATTTCTTTTTAATAAAAGTAGTTTTGTAATAAAAGTAACATCGCAATAAAAGCTTTTGGAAATTTAATACCTGAACATAGACGAATGAGAACGTGAACAAAGCCGAGGCGACATGCCACGAAGTACTTAAATTTCAAGCACCCCGAAGAGAGAAAACACGAAGAGGGATCGGACGTTGGTGGACGCGGCAATTACAACGAGCGGTTCTTAATGGACCCACTGAGAAGTATTCCGGCCATTTTAGCCATGCGGCGTGTACCTACACTCTGTTCGAATGGGACAATTAAAATTAATTGTTCTTCTTGCCGCGCTCAGCCAAGCTTCTGAAAATATCTGTTGTTCTCCAGCTGTTTCCCGCGAATATTTTTTGTCCTGTTAAGAGGATTTCTTCCTTTTGTGCGCAATCTACCATTCTCCGTCGGAATAGTGTTCAAAATGTATGAGACATTAATTTCCAAAGTTGTATAAACCGTTGAACAAAAAAAAATTTATCAAATGTTACTCCTTGAATATAATTCGCAATATCTTAAAAATATATATATAAAAATAAATAAAAAAATTGCCCGTTTATTTCGCGCCACTTTATTTGTCATAAATTCTTAGCGACCGTTTAAATCATTGATGTGCATGCAGATCAACCCGCGCGCATAAAAAGAAAGTGATAATCGGTACGGAATCAATTTCGAACGCCGATTAAGCGTGCGCACGATCGATCGTTTTCCAGAGAGACTGCTGCTAATTTATTTTACATCTCGATCCTCATTGCCAATTTCGAGACCACTTAATTAAAAGTGAAAATCTTCCAATCGACCGCTGGTCGATCATTTTGCTCACGCGCGGCAGGATTACAGTCGATTAAGTTTATCCGGCGCTGTCAGAACGCGAGTGCCCGCAGGGATTTTACACTATTATAGAATCGTCGAATTGGGGTCATTGGGATTGCGCGGCGAACGATTAATGACAAGAGGCGCACGTCAATTTAGCGGAATCATGGGAATTGGAGCACTCTCGAGCTCTTGCAAGCGAGCGATTGTAAATTCTTCGGAACAGCGCGGCATGCGGCAAAATCCGGTAATGAGACTCTGGATATTTGTACATCTCCCGAGATGTCACAATTGAATCTCGCAGCCTAGATTTTCCGTGAGCATAGGAATATAAGTACAAGCGCGAAATTACTGTGAGGCAAGAAATAAAACGGGTTCGAGCACATTTAATGTACTGAGTGTGCATCGTAAAATCGTTCTCCATAACTCTCGTTCTTGTTTATCGCTTCTTGAGAAAATGGATTTTCTCAAATTTTTCTTCCATTCTCTTCCGCAACCTCATCTACAGTTGATGGAGTTCTTTTTGCGCAACATCCGCTCTTGCGAAAGCAAGAGAGCGCTTCTTCGTGACATACAAGTCCATGGTTAATTTCTCCAATAAATAAGCAATCCAGGTAGGCAAGCTTTACCATAAATCACTGTCAGCGTAAGTAGAGGGCGGTTGTCGGTGCCCGAATGAATCCGCGATGCGGTCTATCCGCCGATAAAACGCGCTGTAATTGGTCCTTAATAATCTCGTCATGACGTGGAACTGTCGGTCGATCGAGGCGCCCACGATCGTGCTCTGTTATTATCCGCGACGATTTAATTACAAAATTAATGCGACCTATTAAAAGCGCGCGCGAGTGAGGGTGGGAGAGCGTGGATACGATCGATGACGAGATTCGCGAAGAGGCACACAACACGCCGTCGCATATCCGGGTAAACGAGTCCACCTTGAAAAACGATACACGCCAAGCATCGCGATGATATGGCCGAGAAACACCGTCGGCCATCCGGTTTAAAAGCACCTCGCGAGTGTCGCGCCATGATGTACTGCATGTGCAATGTCGACCTAATGTAAACGCGATAACGATGTAAATACACGTTTTAATGCCGCGCAAAAAGTCCTCCGTGCCATCACGATTTTAATTAAATAGCTGATTTGTTCTGATACATGAAACAGCATCTGTTGATTACTCGAGATACGTCAACGAAACGCGCGCGTAAACGCTTTTCAGCGAGATATCAAGCAATTTAGATAATTTACCGTAAGATTTCTGACGCTTTCCATATACCTTAAGAAGAGCTGTGTGTCTCTTAAGGAGCCAGTAATTTAATAAAATTTTTAATGACGCAAAATATAGCTTGTTTAAATTAAAATAATAAACACAAATATGCTAATTAACAAATAAATAGATTTTGTTACCAGCTTTTGTGAAATTCGTTATAACGCGCAGTTCGATAATTGTAATGTACAATGTCATATGTTATTTTTAGATTTTATAATATCTATCCTTTTGTGCAATGAATATAAGAACTGTTTAACATTTTTTATATTCTCTTAGCGAAATGATATTATTTCCATATCACTTAATAGTTTCAGCATATCGTATTATACGGAGTTTTGCAGAATATTTATTGGTTTCTCTTAATTATACAACGCGCGCGACAAGCTAATAATTTACAAAATTTATTTATGTACCCGACATGTAATTATGTTTTTCATAAAAATTAAATTTCGTAAAATTAATCAAAACATTCGTAATATTAATCAAAACATTTATAATCGATTGGATAATAAATCTTTACAGTTGTTTGTTGCATACACATTAAATTTTTTCAAGCATTTTTATAGTAATATAAAGCCGTTAATTC
>Ga0157364_1007523_pt1 | contig 11271 bp, 12 predicted proteins | sample AttsexASBM2_FD_111476 | JGI IMG/M metagenome (GOLD analysis project Ga0157364, IMG submission 111476) | Fungus gardens microbial communities from leaf cutter ant in Ribeirão Preto, State of São Paulo, Brazil - Atta sexdens ASBM2 | ecosystem: Host-associated > Fungi > Mycelium > Unclassified ...
TCACATGCCTCTTCATCATCCAAAAGAAAAGAAAAAGAAAAAGAAAACAAAAATTCCTATAAAGTCAGAAAATAAAAGAAAAAGAAAATAAAAATTATTCATGTCCAAAGCGTCCCATAACATAGTTCTTAATAAATACTTGATTTACTATTGTTGTTTTCTATACCTACTTTTCAGTCTGGTCTCCTACTAAGTCTATCTACCTTCCTTATTTTTATGCCTAGTATGTATTTCAAGGTGAAATCAAATCTTGACAAGTATAATGCCTATCTTGCTTGTTTTCTATTCAATTTCTATACTTTCATGAAATATTCTAGATTTTTATAATCTGTCCAAATCTCAAACCTGAATTTTGTGCCCTCTAATAAATACCTCCAGTTTTCTAAATCACTGCCAACATCTCTTTATCATGTATTTCATAATTTCTTTCCATCTTATTCAATGACTTTAATAAATATACCACAGGTCTTCATTTTCCATTCTTATACTCCATAGATAGTACTCCTCCTGTTACATAATCTAATGCATCTACTTCCATCCTCATCTTCTTATCTAAGTCTAGAGCCACCAAGATAGGTTCTATTGTAAACCATTTCTTTAATACTTCAAATGACTTTTCTTGCATAATTCCCCACTTCTATTTCTACTCTTTTCTTGTTAACAGCCTCACTATTTTCATAAACTCTTATATGAACATCTTATAGTAGTTCATTAGCTTTAGAAACTTTTGTATGTTTTTTACTAATTTAGAGACTGACCAATCTAACACTGTCTTTAATTTTGTTTTCTCTATCTTTATACTCTCTAGTTCTAATACTACTTTCAAGAAATTTACCTCTCTTACTTCCTACTTGCACTTCTCTGGTTTTACATATAAATCATTTTCTTCTAATCTTCTCAATATCTCTGTTACCAACTCATTGTGTCCTTTCTCTGTTTTTGTTCCTATCATTATATTGTCAATAAAACTTTCAACTTTCCCTATATTTATCAAATCTCTTAGCAACTCATTTATCATAGCCTGAAATGTGGCTGGTGAATTTGTTAATCTAAAAAATATGATAGTGGTCTTGAAAGATTTCTCTGGGGTTATGAAAGCTACTTTTCACTTGTCTTCTTTTTTTATTTTCATATTATTATAACCCCACCTCAAGTCCATCTTTATAAATATTTTCTTAGTCTCAATATTCTTGATTATATCTGAAATAAATAACAATGGGTAATTATTCTTCACTATCTACTTATTAAGATATCAATAGTCTTATATTATCCTTTTCTTCCTATTCTTCTTCCCTACAAAGAATACTGGTGTAATCTGTAGTGACTTTGATAGTCTGATGTATCTCTTCCTTATCTGTTCTATTATAAATTTTCTTACTTTCTCTCTTTCTTTTCTTAATAACAAATATATCTTCTTTTTTCTTGGCACAAATCCTTTCTTCAGCTCAATTGTATGATTCCAAATTTTTCTTGTGGATATTCTTTTACACTGTTTTTTACTAAAGACTTTTATCTACTTATAAAATCTTTCTAGCATTAGTTTTTTTGCTTTAGCTTCAAACTTTGCTGCTTTCTCTTTTTTATTCCAGATTTCCCATTCCTCAGCCACTCTTTTTACCTTCATCATTTTCTCCTTTCCTTTTTGTTCTTTCTCTTTTCTCTTCTTCTCTTTTTCTTCTTTTCTTTTTTCTTTCTTTTGCTTTTGCTATCTCAACTTCTCTTGCTTTGGTCTTCACTGCTTCCCACACTCTTTTGAATATCTTGTTATTTTTACTTCTTCTATTCTCCAATCAATCTCAAGGTTATGATGAACAAGCTATGGTATTCTCAAGATTATATTTTACTTTTGTTCCCCAATTACATTGATTTCCATTCTCTCCCTATATCCTTGATAATAAATATTTACTTTTACTGTGTTTTCTATTGGCCTCTTCTTGTTAAATGTCCTATTCATATTTCTTACATATATTAGATTTTCTATTTTTTAAATTTAAACTCCTGCTTTTTTGTAAATTCTGAACTCATCACCAACCTTGTTGCTCTACTGTCTAGCAATGCTTTTACTGTCACTCCTTCCTATATGTCAATTCTTTCCAATCCAATTTTCACTGTTACTTCCCTTTCTTGTCCAGATTGCAACTGGATGTATTATTCACTACTCTATTAAGCATTGCAAATCTGTTAAAACTACTGAGATCTAATCAAGAACTATTAGATTTCTCTTTTCATTTAAATTATTCTATCTATTATTCTTGGTTCTTTGCTTATTTCTTTCATATTTCAGTCTTCTACTCTTTCCAATTCTACCTCTCATTCTTTTATTCCTGCAGTTCCTAGCCAAATATCCAAATCCCCCACAGTTATAGTAGTTTCTATTCCTCTTATTTATATCTATAGCATATAGGTTGTAGGACGTAAACCTTGTCTACTGATTTGGGTATACCATAATTACATTCATTCTTTTCACTTCCTCTATTGGAGTAGGCTCTATTGAGGCCCACTATTTTAGAGCCTCTTGTCTTCTTGGCCACACTTGAAGTTGAGGTAACTGCTACCATTGTATTCCTGCTTGATTTAATCTTGGAGCTTATGACTCTTGTTTTCTTTTTCTCTTTTACTTTTTCTTTAGTTTTTATCTAAGACAATGACTCTATCATACTATTGTTTAATAAAACCAGACTGTTATTCTAACTTCATAAGTCTCCAGCAAATTATTCTATTTATAACTTTCTCTCATACCTACTTCTTCTTGCCGCTCTTCTAAACTCTTATACAAACTCTTTCATCATCTTTCCTCTCTGCTCTAATCTTCTCAACTCTACTACTTTTACTGTTTTTTTATCTTCTTTCTCAAATTCTTTTTTTATCTCTGCCAAAAATTTTCTTGCTATTTCATATTCCAATAGTCCTACTTCCAAATCTTCCAAAATGTTCTCTTTCTATATATCTGCCAATCCTTCTTGTACATATTATAAAATCCATTAAATCTGTTTTTCTACTACCTCTTCTCTCATCTTCATTCTGATATATAATTTACATGCTATAATAAGCTCTGAAACTTTTCCTATTGTCCCATTAAACACTTGTAGCTTGGCTACTTCTGTGCTTGCTCCCATCCTTGATACTACTCCTTCTGTTACAATTCAAAAATCTTAAAGTTGATCAATGAATAGAATCTTGTATTAGGGTTAACACAAGAGAACTTAATAGAGAACACTGTACAGGATTGTCTATCTTATATACCTCAGACTACTAGTCTGTGCACTACTACTTTAGCCTACCCTAAATGACTATGTGTCTGTTTTAAGACTACTATGTGTATAACACATGATATGACATTATTTCTTTCAGAACCTTTTACTGTTTTCCATTATGGCATATGATCATGTGACAGTGTGACCATGACCTGTGATCTCCCACTAATCTCCAACTCTAGTTCTAAAAATAGAATAGACTGAAAGAAAAAAAAGCAAATAAAATAGAGTCTAATTTTTAACATCTCTATCCTATGCTGCTAAGAATGCTTGTACTTGAGCCTGTAGTGCTGCAAGCTCATAGTATATAGTAGTAGTGAAAGTAATAAAAGTAATAATGAAGGTGGTGATGGTGTTGGCTAGAAGAATATATATAAAGAAAGTGCAAAACTAGTGCTAGCTCCTTTCTCAAACTCATACTCACTACTAGAATCAATCTCTATAGGTACTAGTAGGCCCTCTACTTGTTCCATCTTATACTATCTACTAACTACTTTTATTTACTGTCTTAAGGAAAATATAAACAATTTTGGTCTAAGAAGACCGTTCTACTTTAAGCAAGATCTTAAGGATTCTTGCTATTCTCTTGTGTAAACAATTCACAAGTGAAACTATAGTACAGAGCTGATAGGTAATATGTCCACAAAATGTAATATATCTGAAATGTACCAGTAGGCTTTAATATAATCAAATAACCAAACTTTGCCTGCTTAGCTAATATACCCCTTGAGCCTAGAGTCTGACTATATCTTCTTGACTAATAGACTATGTTGTTCCTTAGTTGAGAATAATGAGAAATAAAAGAGAAAGAGTAAAGAGGATTCTATATTAAACAATCTCAAGAAATGGAATTGAGTTCTAATGTTATTGTTAGGATAACTAACAAAAGCCCACAGAAATTTATGAAGTTCTTTAAGAAACCTAAGAGAACTAAATAAGGTTTCCAAGAAGTGATAATTATTCTAAATACTCAAAGTTGTCTATTCCAATCACATAGAACAATAGTGGTCCAAGCTAGAATAATAGGAACAGTTATAAGGCAGCAGAGGATGTTTGGAGCTTGGTGGGAGTCAGTGTCAATTGAAGAAGCAAACTCCATTAGTATATATATAAAGCAGCAGAGTTTGAGTGGTTAAATGCTATAGGTTTTGATAGCAGTGTTGGATCCCAAGACTAGGTCCTCTTATATCTACCCCTCCTTCAAGATTGCTACAACTTGAAGCAAGTGGTACTAGTTAAAACTTGATTCTTTGGAAGTCTACTATTCAGATAAATCACAGGCTCAAGGATTGAGACAGTGGAACTCCACTGCTCAATTTGGTGTAGACACCTCTGATGCATTCTCCTAAGAGTTCTCTTCTAGACCAAATCCTTTCCACTTGATCAAGTATTGATATCTTTTTCAGTGCCAATGACTGTCCAGAATCTTCTCTATCTCTTACTTTTCTTGTTCATCGATGACAACAGAGTCTAGGGGAGCTTTGTATGTCTTCTGGGTATGGGATTCTTGGGAGCAGTAATAAACTTAACAATATGAAATACTGAGTGTAACCTTTGCAGTCTAGGGGGGAGTTTCAAGTGGTACAACATAGGTCCCAGGAGATGAGAAATATTTTATCACCAGATTCAAACACTAGGGCAGGGATGCAACATCAGTTTATCAGAATTGAAGATAATGGACTTGGTTTCTATTTTATTTTCTTTTATTTTTCTTTTATTTTCTCCTATCTTTTATTGAAGAGTAGAAGACAAAGAAGATAAAGTATGACACAGTTACAGGAGTCACATGCTCATGTGATATAAGAGAACAATATAGAAGGTTCTAAAAAGATGACATCATAATAACATGTGAAACACATGTTGGCCTTAAGACAAACACATGGTCTTTAGGATAGACTAGAGAAGTAGTAGCATGGACCATCATAGTTTAGTATATAAGGTAGATGCTTCTATGTGGAGTTCTCTATTGAGTTCTCTTGTATTACTCAATACAAGAGTGTTATAAATTCAAAACCCTAGAGTTGGTTAAGAAAGTGAATCTTGTATTAGAGTTAACACAAGAGAACTCGATAGAGAACTCTTTACAGGATTGTCTACCTTTTATACTAAAGGCACATGGTCCATGCTATATACTCCTAGCCTACCCTAAGCAACCATATGTATGTCTCAAAGCCAACAGACATTGTGCACATTATATGATATTATTTTTCTGGCACCTTCTATGCTTTTCTTATTGTGTCACATGACTAACCTAACCCTAAGTTCTATAAATAGAAAAATATGAAAGTAAATAGAAAATAAAATAAAATAAGAAAGAAACTAAGAAAAAAAGTAAGAAAAAAAGTAAGTCTACACTTTTTGTTCTTGACAAAGAGTGTGTTTTTTACTCAACATAGAATTTAAGTCATAACAGGTGGAGCATAGAGAGAGTTTCTTCTCCCACTTAGAATGACAAGGAGGTGAACTCCAATATTTAGATATCAGATATACAGGTATATCAGAGGGGTCACTGTCTTTGCATTCTCCTACAGTTAGTACAGTGAGCCTATTTACTAGTGACTGGGGCACACAATTTGCTGGTCACTCTACAAAAAATCCTAACTCTCATTTGAATTATCTGATACCAAACTCTACTGCATTTTCATGTCCTTTATCAAGTTCAGGTCCTCTATTAGTTCCTTCCATTGCTCAGTGGTTAGCTACCATATATCCAATCTCACTGGGCAATCCTAAATAATATGGTTTGAATCTCCATAGCAGAAGCATTTCTTAGTTGGTAAGGAGTGAAGTTTGTGGGCAGTATCAATGTTCATGGGAATACCTTGTGGAAGGGCCAAGAAAGTCTAATGTTGATTTAATGAAGAAACAGAGGATGGTGAACGAGATGAGAGGTTAGGGACAAAACTCCATATAATTGACAGATGGAGTTGTGCATGGAGTGTTAGCATCATTTGTTGTATTGACTGGAAGGCATTATTGGCTTGCTTAGCCTGGTCAATCCTTTAAACAGTATCATACCAAGCATTGAGGTTGGTATCCTCAGGTCTTCCCACTAGTAGGATCATGATCTGGTTCTGGATTGATGTTTGAAGGCCTCAGTGGAACTTAATGACTATAGTATATAGGTTGGTATAGCATACTTCAGAGATTAAAATATAGAACTCATCTAGATAGTTGTCAGGTGTAGTTTATACCAGAGATGAAAGTCTGCAAGATAGGCTTGGAGATGTACAGACTTGTGGAATGACCTTAGCTTCAGCTTATGTGCTGTACTGTCTGTCTGCTATATAATTGCAACTTCATATAAGAGAAAGAAGTCTGAGATAGAAGTGAGTGCTGATTTAGTATGTCACTGTTGAACATTAGGGATCGAGTTCAATAAAAGTTATTTTTGTCAATTATCAGACTAGCAAATTATAGTATAACTACTAGTCTTATATACAGGTATATACTATAGAAGATGCTTGGAATTTTGGTGGTATAGCCCCTATTACTCTGAGTGGAGATTTCAATGTTGAAACACTGACAGGAGTATGACTCTGCTATAGAAGACCAAGTCAAATAGAAATATCTTCATCATAGAAGATGTGGAATATCTGGATGATTGCATTACTGCTGTAAGACATGTTGCAAGTGAAGTAGCTACTATAGAAGGCAGGCTTTTTTGAATTAGATGTTGACAAGAAGTATCCTATGGGGATGTGTTTTCAAGATGAGTGGACTTGGCATATGACAATAGTCCTCTACAGTGTAGCTTCCTTGATAATATGTTGTTCTCTCTAGCTTATTGACCACTTCAGCAACAGTATTGACTAGGAAGAAATACTCTCTGAAGAGTTGTTCAAATTCCAGCCAGGTAGTAATGAAGAAGGTGCTAATGACAGACTCCTCTCAAAAGAAAGCTTTTAACTATGTAGATACATGACCACTCCTGAAGGAAAATGCTTAGAGAATCTTGTTTTCATCTCCAGTGAACTGATTAGAGGCTAGGCAAATATAGAGTGAGTAGGAGCTCAGAAAGACTTTATCTACCTATCAGTCTCCATGAAATTCCAGGAGTGGAGAAACATGGGGTCCAGAATGGCAAGAGATATTTTTAGATATAGGAAAATTGGTAGGAGAAGAGGACTATGAGAGAGAACAAGATACATTCACATCTATAGGGGTAAAATTAGAAATTAAGATGCATATATCTTGGAGTTGATTCATGAGCCTAGCAAGGATTGTGTTTGTATTGTGTTCCAAGGTGCATTGGCACTCAACTACTTCTCTGTAAATGTCGCTAGAGGAGGCCCAGTGCTTTACCAGTATTAACAGGGCTTATAGTGTAATTGTTTGAAGCTGACATGGTTTAGGAAGTGAGGAAGAGCAAGGGAGGTTAAGACATAAGATGGATAATTCAAGATCACCAGACTTTGAATGCCTTGAGATCCCTAAGAGGGAGATTTGGTTCTACTGTTAGGGTAACTGACAAAAGCCCATAAAGATTCATAGAGTTCTCTAAGAAACTTAAAAGAACCAAATGAGGTTTTTAGGAGATAACAGCTATCCTAAATACTCAAAGTTGTTCATTCTAATTATATAGAACAATAATGGTCCAAGCTAGAATGATAGGAACAGGTATAGGTAGCAGAGAGTGTTTGAGGCTTAGTGGGGATTAGTATTAATTGGAAGAGCAAACTCTGTTGGTATTTGTATGGAGTGGCAGGGTTTGTATGATTAAATGCCACAGGTTTTGACAGTAGTGTTGAGTTTCAAAGCTAGATTCTCTTACAGTTATAACTTAAACACAAGTATTATAGTCAAAAGTAAAATCTTAGATTGGGTTAATCACAAGAGAACTCAATAGAGTTCCTTGTATAATGTATCTATCTTATATACTATACTATACTACTATGCCTAACCTACTCTAAAAACTATGTATAAGCCTTAAGGCCAACATATATTAAGCATATTGTATAATGTCATTATTCTAGAAGCTTCTATAGCTTTCCATTGTGACTACATGACTGTGTGACCATGACTGTCACACTAAACCCTAACCCTTAAATAAAAGTAAAAATAAAAATAAAAATAAAGTTTATCATTTATAATTTTGACATAAATAGTCAAATAGAAAGAATCAATCAGAAATTTGAAGTATTCTTGTGATACTATGTAAATTACCAACAAAAAAATTAAACAAAATAGTTGTCAGTAGCAGAATTCTAGTATAATAACAATATCACAAATGAGCTACTTACTATTATAAGACGAAAGTGTGGACAGACTTTGGCTAGGGTTAGGGTTAGCCGGACATAGATAGATAGATAATTATTAGTCTACAATGGAGGAAGAGCACGTGACCTGGAAGTCATGTGATAGAGTCTAGAGCGGTCTGGAAGGACTTAGGGTCTAGAAGGATTGGGAAGAGTCTAAATAAAGAGTTAGGATTAGGGATGATGTTAAGGGACATGGGTTCCTCATGGTGTACACATAATGTGCACATGTACAGCAGAGATTAAGAGTATGACGTCAGGGCACATGTAGGAAGCATGGTGGCCTTAAGGAAAACACATGTGAATGAGTAATAGGATATGAGGACGATGCATGAACATTAGAGCAGGAGTAATATTGTTGTAGCACGGACCAGGAGCCTGTAATATAAATAGAGGATCAATACAGTGAGGGCTCCTTGTCGAGTTCTCTTGTAATGCCCCCATTCGTTACTTGATAGCCCACTGGAAAGCTTTGCTAGTTGTGAGATTATTTGTCCTTGAGTGATGAGTGGTTGCTACAACACTTACTAGTTGTGATGCTTGAATTTAATAGTGTTTCAGAGATTCAGTATAAGAAGATAATGATAATAGGTGATAAGTAGTATCAACAGGAATAATTAATGAATAATAAATGATATTGTTAAGTCTGAGGTCTAATTCTCAGATACAAAGATATATATACAAAAGAGTGATGATTTGTATACAAGTTGTTTCTATCACACAATCAAAACTCATATCTGATAGAAGCTGTCATCTGTCATAGCAGCTGTCTATCAAAGATGAAAACAGTGAACTTAATTTATTTTTCTTTTCTTTTCTATTTTCATTTTTCTTTTGATTTTCTTTTTTATTTTTTATTTTTAGAACTAGAGTTAGGAATAGAGTGACAAGATCATGCTGTCACACATTGGTTACATCAGATGATATAGTCACAAGTCACATAATGCATGGAAAGACATAGAAGATTTTGGAGAAGTAATGTTATATAACATGCATAACACATGTTGATCTTAAGGCTAACACATGGCTGTTTAGGGTAGAATAGAAGTAGCTAGCATAGACTATGTGGATTTAGTATATAAGGTAGACTATCTTGTACAGAATTCTCTATTGAGTTCTCTTGTGTTAACAAGGTTTACTCTTTTGACCAACTCTAAGATCCTAAGTTTATAACATTAGAACTCGATATCTTTTCCTGAGATTGTCCAACACAGGACCCTCTCTAAAACTTACTCTTTTATCATCCTTAACCAAAGAGCAGCACCACTCTTTAGTCAAGAAGAATCGCCAGACCCTAGACATAAGAGGTATACCAACCAGAAGGGGGAATTCTGGTTGTTTATCTGTATCAAAGCCCACTGATACACCTTAAATGTAACACCTTGTGTAGACGTGATCGATACATTTTTCAATTATAAGTTCTGTACTACATCTCCCCTTGTGAGATGTCTATACAGGAGAACAGCAAAGAGTCCTTAAGACCTTGCTTAGAGTAGAATGGTCTTCTTAGACCAAAATTGTATACTCCTTTTTATAATTAGAAAAGGTAGTCAGTAGGACATATAGGTAGGATAGGAAGAGGACCTGCTATCACTTACAGAGATTTCGTTATCAGAATATAAATCAGAAAGCAAAACCAGCACAGGTTCTGCTCTCTTCCTATACATATCATCACTGCCTATGCCACCACCACCATCATCATCACCATCATCAATGATACCACCCTCCTATCATAAGATGAGTCAGCCCAACTATCTCGCTATCATAAGACAGCTCCAGGAGCAAATTGCAACTTTGACAAGACAAGTAGAAGGAGGAGCAGAAAGAATGACAACGAGTATGAAGGTAGCAAAACCACAAGTGTTTGATGGGACCTTATCAAAGGTCTCAGGTTTTGTAACAGTATGCAAACTGTACATAAGAATGAGAATGAGAAAGGTGGCAGTGGAAGAACAGATTCAATGGGTGTTGTTGTTTATACAGGGAGAATTGGCAAATGTGTAGAAGGAGAATGTTTTGGAAGATCTGGAGAAGGGAACACTAGAATATGAATTAGTAGGGGAATTTTTAGCAGCCATCAAGAAAGAGTTTAGAGGAGGAGAGAAAGAGTCAGTGAAAGTAGCAGAACTAAAGAAGTTGGAGCAAAGAGGAAGGACAATAGAAGAATTTGTTCAGGAGTTTAAAAGAGCGGCGAGAGGGAGCAGGTATGAAGGGAGACTATTAGTAGAAAAGTTCAAGAGGGAAATAAATAGAGTAATAAGGAGAAAGTTAATGGAGATAGAACGACCTCCAATGAGCATAGAGCAGTAGTATAAATGGGCCACTAACTTGGACAGACATTGGAGAAAGAGTAGAAGGGAAGAAGAAAGACTGAAAAGATGGCAGAAACAGGGGGGAACAGCTTCTAGGTAGCAAGAATAGCGAATACCACAACTACAAGTGTGGCAGAGGAGACAGGAAATGCTACCTTAATGGGTGATAATAGGGCCCACTCTGATGGAGAGAGTAGAGAGGACAAATGTGGTAATGATATATCTTCAACAAAAAGAAGGGGTTGCTCAAAGAAACCCCTATGTAATGGAGGTAAATAGAGGGAGAAATGTTAGGCGCAGCTCGCGCTTGAGGATGAAAGTCCACGGAGTTGGCTCGGACATGCACAGAGTGTAGAAACTCCTGCAATGAGCTCGGTGATGCGGACTTGCCAGAACGACCTTGGCCTCAACTTATGTGTTGTGCCTCCTACAAGCCGCGTGGTTGCA
>Ga0157364_1007524_pt1 | contig 11270 bp, 6 predicted proteins | sample AttsexASBM2_FD_111476 | JGI IMG/M metagenome (GOLD analysis project Ga0157364, IMG submission 111476) | Fungus gardens microbial communities from leaf cutter ant in Ribeirão Preto, State of São Paulo, Brazil - Atta sexdens ASBM2 | ecosystem: Host-associated > Fungi > Mycelium > Unclassified ...
ATGTACGCAAATATATATATATATATATATATATATATATATATATATAAAATGTATATTAATAATTCAAGATTGAATTATTTAAAACAATGAAGATCCAGTTTTGACCATAATAGGCATTTTAAATTTCTAATATTGATTATACTTTCCATTATGCAAAAATTAAAGATAATAATAGCGCCACTTGGATTATATTCTTTTTTGGTATGGGATTTAACTTGGCGCCAATTGTTGGTATCAAATCTACGATTTTTACGATTTTTACGATTTTTTTAATGAATATTACATAAAATTTTGTGAAATTTAACTTTGCGCTAATTGTTAATACAAAATCTTTTACATGAATGATATATATCGTTAGAATAAATATTCTTTATTTAATTTGATATGAGATTTAATTTTACACTAGTTATTGATATCAAATCTTTTATACAAATGATAAATAAAATTTTGTGAAATTCAATTTTGCGCCAGTTGTTGATATCAAATCTTTTATACCAATGATACATATAATTAGAGTTAAGTAACAAACATATTACCATTTAGGTTTTTAATATATATCTTAGTTAAGACTGTACCATTTTGGTTTTAATTTTTAATTTGATACAATAGTTCTTTCATGGAATAATTTTTGATAGAGCGTTGGAATAAGAGAGTTTTCAATAAGAATATCTTTGATGAAGAATTAAAACTACTGTTATTCGGGATAATAAAAAGATACGCAATGTGTCACTTAAATTCTATTCGAAAGGCATTTCGAGAGGCAATTCTATTCTTAGCGCCTTTTTTATCTTTTTAATCTTACCTTTTTTACCTTACTTTTACTTTTTTTTATCTTTTTATCTTTTTAATAAGACAAGTGTTTGTACTCACTCATTTTGTCTTAACAAATCACTCATTTTGTGTTAACAAATACCAACATGCAATTTTGTTTGCATTCAATCCTGTTTAGTTAAATATTAGGTGAATTGAATTAATTCTCGCTATTGACCGGGTAAAGTATTTGTGCTATTTCAACATGGAAAGTGACTGCTAATATACATGAAAGTACAATAGGTTCTAATAATCAATATGTAACATTTGATCGGATGCAAAGAACACAATTTTTTATCGCATTAAAAATGTCGGGTTTCATACCAAAAAAGAGCATTTGCAGGAAGCATTACTTTTCTGTTTTAATCTCAAGAAATCTGCTAAAAGTCGTCGTTTGGTAGTGAAGGCTTATGGGGAGCATACTCTATCTGAAACTTACAGAGATTGGTTTAGAAGATTCAAAAACAACGATTTTGATGTGAATGACAAAGAGCGTCCTAATCAGCTGAAAAAGTTTGAAAATGAAGAATTTTGAAAAAGTTTGAAATGGAAGCATTACTTTAAGAAGATTCATGTCACGCTCAAAGAGTTGTCAGAAATATTAAATGTCGACTATTAGCAAACGTTTAAAAGCAATGGGAATGATCTAGAAGCTAGGAAACTGGGTCCCATATGAATTAAGAGAAAGAGACATTGCGAAACATTTAGTCATTTGCTGCTTAAAAGACAAAAATAGAAGTCGTTTTTGTATTAAATTGTGACTGTAATGACAAATGGATTTGTTACACACAATCTAAGCGCAAGAAATTATGAGTGCGTCCCGACTAACTATCAACATCAACGCCAAAACAGGATATTTATGGAAAGAAGATCATACTGTGCATTTGATGGGATCAAGTCGGTAATATACTATGAACTGTTGCAACTGAATTAAACCATCAATGCTGAACGCTACCGACATCAATTATTGAATTTGAATCAAGCATTCGAAAAAACGCTCATAATACGCCAAAAGACATATCAAAGATATTCTTCATGACAACACTAGACCATGTTGCAGAATCAGATGAAGAAAATCTTAGAGGCACTTGGATGGGATGTTTACCTTACTCGCTCTATTCACTAGACGTTGCTCCTTCAGATTACCATTTGTTTTTTTTTCGGTCGATGCAGCATGGTCTTTCTGAGCAGCACTTCAGTTATTTCGAAAATATAAAAAAATCGCTCGATGATTGGATCGTCTTTGTTCCGAAATCGTTATTTCAAATGTATTCTCGGGGATGATAATTAAACAGCTTATAGAAACCGAATCGTCAATCACGCCTGCGGCCGACATTTCGTTCAAAACATGAGTAATATCTCCTCCTCGCTCCTGTTCGAATCACGCTATCTATCTCAAATGACACGCGACCCCTTTTGCGCGACACTCGAAAAATTAACTATCACGCACACATTCCGCGAAAGTTTGCTTCGATCCTGATCAATACAGATCATTGACCGAAATTCGTGCTTAACGAATCTTATCTCGAATATTAAGTGCGAACCAAACCGAAGTGTCGTCGCGTATCAATGCTGTATTGTAATCCCGTAACCAATATACACGTATCGTCAAGGCATTCAGTGTGCGAAAATTACCTGAGTTTCCGGCGAGATTTGCCGATCTTGTTGTTACTCGCAATACAAATTTTTTCTAACAGCTGCGAGAGATTATTCAATGTCGTACCAAGTTACATGTGCACACATCTAACAGAACGCATCAATTCTCGGATTACTAACATCGCCTACCGCTCGCTTTGAATAAATCTTAATTCCGACTCAAGAATAAAGCTTAAATTATTACAATAAAGAAAGTTGTCGTTATTTTACCTTGGCGAGCGAGCCTTTCATTCAAGGTGACACCAGTATCATACACAACACATTTGATCCTTCGAGCCGAATCGTCGCCAAGGAAAGTTATTGTTTTGGTCTCGAACATTCCGAGTCGTGCCTTTTCCGTTGGAAATCATGTCGTCTCTCGATGAACTGATGAGTATACAAAATCATCAGATGGGCGCCATCTCTCACACTCACTAATTATTAACAAAAGCTGGAACAGATCAAGATGACACGTGCCATAACGCGGCAATGTCTCGCAATCCTTAAGGAGATCTTTGCCAGATACTAAGAGCTGGATTGTAAAATTACACTAGCTGCAGACGAGAAATTGAAGGCAACCCATGTGTATTTCATCCAGAATTATTTCTTGTCGTGTAAGGATTATTACCACGAAGCTGCCGACTACACACTGACTGGTACTGGATGGTCACGAAGTCCGTGAACCTTGTCCCGTATGGTCTCAATAACTCGTTCCGGTCATCGCATCTTCCGAGAATCAACTTGTCGACCTTTGACGGGAGTTTTGAATGGGAAAGTTTTCGCGATAAATTTACATCGATGATCCATGATGATCAGAGTTTACTGAACCTGGCGCTTAACTTTATCAAAAATAAAAATTAATACTGCAGGCCGTTTGTACTTCGTTTGTACTTGTTTGTACCGATCATTATTTCGTTTGTAAACAGTCAAACAAAAAGTAAAAAATAAAAAATGGCCAGCGCACAATTTTAAAATTTTTTAATTTCATTTATGCAATTCGAAAGAGAATCGTTTGTACCCGTTTGTATCTCTCTTACTTTCGTTTGTATCTCAAAGGTTCGGAGATACAGCGCGTTTCAGTTTTTGCGCAATCCCTATATAGTGTCTGCGAACCTTTCGACGATTCTCTTTCGAATGCCGTTGGTCTCATTTCGATATCTTTAACATTGGCTAAGTTTGCTATATAGAGGTTGCGCAAAAACTGAAACGCGCTGTATCTCCGAACCCTTTGAGGTACAAATGAAAGTAAGAGAAGTACAAACGGGTCCAAACGATTCTCTTTCAAATGGCATAAATGAAATTAAAAAATCTTAAAGTTGCGCGCTGGCCATTTTTTATTTTTCACTTTTTGTTTAACCCTTTGAAGTACAAACGAAATAATGATCGGTACAAACGGCCTGCAGTATTAATTTTTATTTTTGATAAAGTTGAGCGCCAGGTTCACATCGGTTCAGAGTTTAACGAATATCGAGCGCATGTATTATTTATGTTTGTGTGTAAAGAGGGAAGCAAGTATACTCTTGACCACTTCGCAGTGACCAATGATAATTTCACTATCACATGGAATAATTCTAGTTTCTTGGTACGACAATAAACGTCGCCTTATTGCGATATATTTACAATCGCTTTTCAATTTACAATCACTCACAACAGAAACTTTCACCGATCTTCGCGTGCTTCGCGATCAAAGCGATACAAGCTCTGAGCAATCTCGATTGCACTACTAAACATTGGAATGATTGGCTTGTTTTTCTAATTGCACAAATTCGATAAGTCATCGCGAAAAGCTTGGAAACTTAAACTCGATACCGTCGATAGATTACTCGCGTTATTGCAAACTTGACCAATTTCTCGCATTTCGCATTCGTGCGTTCGACGCGATTGCATCCGCGAATGTAACGGAGAAGTCACAGACGACTTCCAAAAGGAAAACTCTCGCCTCACATAGTCTATCATTTCGTTCTTGTGCAAAGCGAATCATTTATTGTACATCAATGTTCTGCGTTCCTAAAGCAAGCTCCATCCCAATGTTTTGAATTCATTAAAAATGAAAAACGCTATGTAAACTTTTAATACGAAGAATTCCATGAAAGATTGTACAAATCCTCGCGCGTGTTGACAGTGTAGTAAATGGCATCACATGTTGTTACATTTTGATAATTCCTGTCGACACTAAGCAACCATCCGCATTCACGAGTAGCGAAAGTGTAACCACCATCGCTACGCACTTATTATCGAAAACCTAATGCTGAGCTCTAAAATCTTGCTCGCGACCGCGCGCGTGCAAGTTTATTCGCCTCATAAATCTTTTGTCATCGTTTGCATGCTCCTTGATTCGTCTCAATGTTTATCTCCGAATCGCTGACTCAATGCCTACGCCTTTCGAGAATCGCTCCGTCTCCATTAGCGAAATGCAATCCGTGCGTCACACTGCCCAAATTACGACTACTCCGGCGTATCGCGACGGGCTTGTCTATCGCGTTTATACTTCGATCATTAACAAAATATTTATCGAATCGAGTCAATATCGTATACAATTCACGAAACACGTCGCAACGTCGCAAGGCTTGAACTTGCCGATCGTGACTCCATGAATTCGGATCGACATCATAATCGGTGCTGATCCATTCAGCATGCTCGTTTTTTTCAACGGTGTTCGAAAAAGTTCCAAACATGAACTTACCATGCAAAATATTACTTTCGGTTGGATTCTTTCTGGACCAATCGCCTCGTTTCCGATTACTAAGTCAATTTCCGAACTTGCGCATCATGGAGTTGTACTCGAAACTCTCGATTGCGAATGAAACTTCGTCGCTTCTGGGAAATTGAGAAAGTGCCTCAGAAAGTTCCTCAGAAAGAGTCTTGAGGAGCACCAGTGAGAAGAGCACTTTAGCGCCACACATTCCCGTACGCTGAAAAGACACTATATCCGATTATCGTTTAAAAACGAACTATTTATCTCGATAGGTGAAGTGCACTCTATTGTGCACTCTGTTTCGAGCTTTCATCGCTTGATACAAGGCACTTAATTCGAAACCCAATTAACGAGTACCGCGAATTCCTCGCAGAGGAAGCATTCAGTCATATGACTAAAAGTTCACCGACAGAAATTGTCAAATCAGAGTAAATTCTATTCTGCATCACGCTGTCTTATGTGACAGCAGTCCACCCGCTTATGAATGGTCTTCAACGCTTCATGTTTAAACGTCGTTGAACAATCATATGTTCAATGACCTTAAACTTCATAGGGATTTAGCTACCGTCCTAATGTAGTGGCGCCAATACCGTTATGTGTTTACTGCCGATATCGCCAAAATGTATCAGCAAATCTTAGTTGACTCCCGAGACACCGATTATCAGCGCATTGTGTGGTACCTACAATTGGTGAATCAATCACGATTTACCATTTTTTTACCGTTACTTACGGCACAGCCGCCGCTTCCTACTTAGTCCTTCGGGTCTTAGATCAACTTGTCGATGATGAAAGTGCCGAATTTCTGCTTGCAATTCCCGTTTTACGTCATCAGACATATGCGAATGATTGTGCTTTCAGCGCAGATGACCAAATTTTTGCTCGTCAAACATGTGATCAATTGATAGAATTACTAAAGGAGCTTTTGCCTTCGAAAATGGGTGAGTAATGCCATCGTTCTGTTGACCGATCTCGATTTCATTGATCATGATTTAATCACTCAAGGTTCTTCAAGACGATGAGTACTTTAAGATCTTAGGAATATTTTGAAATTCTAAGCTAGATATCTTTCAATTCCGCGTGACTGTTCATCACTCGAACAAACCAAATGAGCCATTCTGTTTTTCAACCATCAAGTTTTTCGACCCTTTAGGATGGGTTACTCCCGTCAGTATTATATTAATATTTTTATGCAGCCAAAATTTTTATGCAGCGATTGTGATCACTCCAATGCCGGTGGGATGACGAAATTCCTAGCCAACTTCTTGATTGCTAGTCCGATTACCATCAACGACTTTCGTGTCTCAATGCAATTAACATTCCGCGCTGGACTACTTACGGATCTGCGTCCTTGCGGGTTTTTCGACGCATCGACTGCAGCTTTTGCAGCAGCAGTATATCTTGATACCATTAATATAGATAGCTCAGTCACCGTCTCTCTTCTCGTCGTCAAATCAAAAATGGCATCCCTTAAGACGATCAGCGTCCCGCGATTGGAGTTATCTGCTGCGTTGCTTCTCGCTCGCTTGATGCATTTCACGTGCTCAGCGCTCCAACTCTCGAGCTCGAGTGTCATTGCTAGACAGACTTCATCATTACACTCGCCTGGCTGAGTCTCAGTCACCTTTCCGATAGAAAATCTTTGTCGCGAAAACCTATTTCGGCTGTGCAATCACTTCTTCCTGGAATTTCTTGGCGTCATGTTCCGACACACACACACACACACACAAACACACACACACACCAATCCCGCGGATTGCGCATCACGCGTCTCGCTCTTTTCGAGACACATGTTTTATGTTGGTCAGGCTCTCCATGGTCTCCATATCCTCCTGAGTCTTGGCTGACCTTCGGTACTCTCCGATGTTACTCTCGAACAATGATCAGAAACTCCGGTTTGTGCATTGCACGCTACACCAAATTGGGATCTCGCGTCATGTTATTCTTCGTGGCCAAAATTGTGAATTACCTGTACGCTTATCTGTACCGTTTTCTCAATCGACTCCGACATTCTAAAAAATTTGCAAACTAATATCGCGAAAAACTTTTGCTCGCCGAAGAAATTAAGAACGTCAATCGCTGCTGGCTTAAAACAATGTAATCAGGCATTTCTTAATGAGATCGCAGCTCTAAAACATCAGCGCCCGGTACCGAAGAATAACCCGCTCTCTATTCTCAATCCTTGTATAGATGAGGACTTATTCATATTCGAAGAAGACTCCGTTGAGTCTTCCAGGAGGAATCCCATCGTCTTATGCGCACACCCGCTGTTAGTATTTATTTTCCAGCATTATCATCTTAGAATGTTGCCGGTTCCCAATTAACGCTTGCATCATTGCGACACAAATTTTGGATTCTCCAGACCCCTGCCACTATTCGATCTGTTTTTTATAAGTGCATACCATGCACTCGTGAACGCGCTGAACTCTCCCGGCTGCAAAAGTTAACCGCACCGTTCGCGCATTTGTCCATATCGGCGTTGATTGCAGGTCCGATCACTGTTGGAATGATTCGCGATCGAGGGCATAAATCGCAAAAGGCCTATATCGTGTTATTCGTATATCTCACGAGCAAAGTTCTACATTTAGAGTTCATCAGCGATTATATCTCTTTTATCTTTATCGCAGCATATCAACGATTTGTTTCTCGGTGAGGATTACCGACGTTCATGTATTTCGACAACAGAACCACGTTTCACGGCGCTGATCGCGTATTGTCCGATACACATGCGAAAGCAATTCGCGATCCCAACTTCCACAACCGACTCGCTACCGATGGAACTGCGTGATACTTTCTACCCCCTGCATCGCCGCTTCAGCGGCCTGTGGGACGCTGGTATTAAAAGTGTTAGGCATAATTTGAAACGATGCGTCAGCCTTCACATAACTGTTAAAGAGATATACGCTTCTCTCGGATCGAGGCGTGCCTTAATTCACGCCCGATCGCTCTCATTTCGATAATTATCACGCTCGACGATTATCACGCTCTGACTCCCGGTCATTTTTTGGTCGGAATCTCTCTTATCGCTCCCGCCAAACTAAGCGTGATTGACTTGCTTGATTAAATGAAAATATTGCTGGCAATTGATTCAACACGTAACCGAAAGTTTTTGGAGGTTTTAGTCCGGTAATTACTTGCATACCTTTCAACGATGCCCAAAATGGCGCGTTCTCCAGAGACTAGCCAAAGTCGGCCAAATCGTTCTCGTGCGTAACTTTCTGGCTCCGCCGAGCCAATTGGAACTTGGTTACGGCGTATTATTCCGATGACGATTTAACTCGCGTCGTAACTGTAAAAACAGGTCATTCAAACAGGCGATCAATTGTGAAACTTTGTTTTTCACCCGTCACGATCAATACCGAAGAGTCTAAAGATTCCATCACGGCGGGCGGAGTTTCCGTTGAACATACCTGATGTAACCGATATCACGAATCTTAAGCTTCGATTGTATTGCGCCTCGATTTTTATATTATTCTGTATCAAATCGTTTTCATTGTTATATCATTATTGTATTTTACATACTTTGTTGCGAATTATTTCGTATGTCTACATTCGAGGGCGGGGCATGTTCCGGAATCATCCTTATTTCAAATGTATTCTCGAGTTAAATAAACAGTTCATAAATACCGAACCGTTCCTGTTTAATCACGCCTGCGGTCGACATTTTGTTCAAAACATGAGTAATATCTCGCTCTTGTTCGAATCACGCTACCTATCTCAGATGGCACGCGATCCTCCTTGCGCGACATTTGAAAAGTTGACTATCGCGCACACGTTTCGCGTGCGAAAGTTCAATTGGCTTTTTAATCTCGATTAATACGGATCATTGACTGAGATTCGTGCTTAATGAATTTTATCTCGAATATTAAGTTCGAACCAAATCGAAGTGTCGCGTATCAACGTTGTATTGTGTCCCGTAATGTTACTGATATACGTGAGGGCATTCAGTGCGCGACAATTACTTGAGTTTTCACTGATATTTATCAGTTTTGTTGTTGCTCGCAATACGAATTCTTTTTAACGGCTGCGAGAAATTATTCAACATCGTACCAAGTGCGAGTTACATATGCACGCATCTAACAGAACGCATCACTTCCCGGATTACGAGTGTCGCCTACTGCCCGCTTCGAACAAATCTTAATTCCGACAAGAATAAAGTTTAAATTATTACAACAAAGAGAGTCGTCGTTATTTCACGCCGCCTTGGCGAGCAGGCCTTCCATACAGGTGACACTAGTGTCATACCACAACAACTTGAAAGATCCTGAATTTTTCTGTCGCGGAATTCATTTGTTACCCGAAAAGTGGGAAAAGATTGTAGCTTTCGATGGACAATATTGTCTTGAATAAAATATCAGGTACCTTTTTGATGAAATAAACATGTTTTTGTAGCAAAAAATAGCGAGAATTAATTCAAGTACCTAATATAAACAAATAGAAATCGAGATCAAATAAATCATTATCATACTTTTAGCTTTGTTAACAAATATAGTGTATAATTTTGTTTCCGTTTGATCTGCTTTAATTATGCATTAACTCATAAACAAATCGATGATAGATAAACTGTTTTGTCATTATTATAATATTTCTTAGCTTAGTTCTTGATTATTTCCTAATTTTCGAGATATTTATTTCTAAAGCATCGAATATCCGTCATCGATAGTTTAGCGCGGAGAGTGAGTGACTGCCTGACAAGCGCCCCGCTCCGCGCACAACATCGCGAGCCTCTAAACGTCACGACTCGAATGGGCAGGCATCTGATCAGCGCATCCAACGCCATCTAGCGCTAGACGCTGCAGTCGTACATTCTACTAGTCGATGATGTTAATGACGATGTTTCTTAAAATGATAATAAAATTCAAAGATTCAGAGGTTTGCGTTCGCAATATCTCTGCTCGTAGGACATAAAAAGAAAATAAAAGCACTTTCATTATATAATTCGAGCGGTAGCTATTGATTGAGCATATATAGAACTTCATCAATTGAGAACCGTTATTGAGAGCCGTTATTGAGAACCATATCTCCAGATCTGCCGCAACTCGCCTGCTCGCGTAAAGAAGCACGGCATTGTCTCACGCTATGATGTTTCACTTGTCTTAGTGCCGAGACATTACCGTGTCTTCAGATAAAAATATTTTCATCAGCATAAATTTTTGATTGGTTAGAAATGAATTCTCGTTGCTTGATTGGATGAATCTAAGAACTAAATTGATCGATTAACCAATGAGATACATTGTCAATAGGAAACTTAAGTGACTCTCAGTTATGGTTAGCACAGGTCATAAGCTGCGTTCAAAAAAAGAGCAGCTGAGCGAGCATTCAGTGGTTCTTTATTATGATTGATTTTCTATAATATATTTAGTCCAGTGAAGAATAAGAGTAGGAACCAATCTCATTAAGCAACTTTCTGTGGTATTGAATATTGGAAGCACTTTCTGTTGACCGCAATCATTGTTAGCGGATAGTTGTTAAATTTGTTTTCGAAAGTTTATGGAGCTTAAATCTCTGTATATAAAGTTAAAAATAATAAGTTGTGCAATAAACATGCACTTGCATTAGCAGTGAATTTGTGTAATTAAAACAGAATGTATACAGGGTGTCTGGAAATAATCGCCAAATATTTCATGGGTAGATAGAGCGAACTAAACTGAGTGGAAAAGTCCTCTATCATTTTGTAAATTTCTCCAATAGTTAATGAGATATTAATCCTTAAAGATAGCCGAATACGTGCGCTTGCCCGGCCTACTATTGCAGGATAGCCTGGCAAGCGCGCCGTCCTATGGAGGCGGTGTGCGCAGCGCGGGGCGCTTGCCAGCCAATCCCCAACTTCCAAGACCCGCGCGCCAAGCGATAGGCATATACACTTCGCAGTAGTTCGGCTATCGATCCGAGACCGATCGCCGCGTTTTTCTGTCAGATTTTTTCGTTTTAAGAAAACGCGTTGAATGAGTATATTTTTAACAATATAGTTTGTAACAATAGTAATATTATACCAGGTGTATAAGTTTCCGCTGTTTTTTAGTCAGAAAAACACATTTTTTTTTCCTAGGAAGCAAAAATAAATTTATTCAAAGTACTTGCCCTCGCTAACTATACATTTTTCCCATCTTTCGGGCAATTTGTGTATACC
>Ga0157364_1007525_pt1 | contig 11270 bp, 2 predicted proteins | sample AttsexASBM2_FD_111476 | JGI IMG/M metagenome (GOLD analysis project Ga0157364, IMG submission 111476) | Fungus gardens microbial communities from leaf cutter ant in Ribeirão Preto, State of São Paulo, Brazil - Atta sexdens ASBM2 | ecosystem: Host-associated > Fungi > Mycelium > Unclassified ...
AATTACCAAACTCACAGAAATTCGAAAAACATATAACCTTTCGAAAGTAGAAATTTTAAGTTTCAAAACTATTTTTTTAAAATTAAATTTCATTTATTTTCGAAGATATTGTAAATATAATTATACTAAAAAAACGGCATGAATTTTTAATCTAGTAGATATGCTATTACATATAAATAAAATAAATAAGTAACTTTAATATTTTAAATTTTAGTGGCATTTCTGAAATTCTGAATATTTTATTAATTTTATTAATAAAATAATCTACGAAGAGAATACAAATCTTATTGATTACATCATCGATGAATATAATCATCGTTGAACAATATATTAACACGGTAAACTATAAAATTTGCATTTATATTGGAAATCATTAAAATGTGCAATATATTAGAAAAGTGTAATAAATGATATTCTCTGACATTTTCCTCGTTTGAGAACAATTCGCATTCTAACTTGATCGAATCTAACTTGTCTCTTAATAAAACAATAGAATGAAGTAGAGCATTCCGTAAACGTTTACGATGTTTTAATGGAATATCATGTTCGATTGCATAAATTTCCGTTTTTTTCGAGCGTTATCGTAGGAAGATTCGAAGAGAGTCCATTTTATATCAAAGTTTCCTAATCCATTGTACGAAACGCGCGTGGTGTATCGAGCCATATTGCATCATCTTTCTACGCTTAACCTGCCGTGAAATGTTATGAAACACGCCTAGTGACTCGATCAAAACTGCACGCCAAGCAGCGGCTTTCTAGGCCGATTCGGCGAGGGTGCATCCTCGCTGCATCGATGACCTCCAAGGACGACGACGAGACGTCACGATGAGAGTGGCGTGAAAACCAGCACGTGCGAGCTTTTTCGCAATTAGTACAAATTTACGAAAAGAAAAGATACAGCGTATGACAGCGTGTTATCAGAATTTATAATCTTTTAATGCATTGCACAATACATATGTACATCATAAATTATAAATTTCGTTCTACATTTACGTATTATTTTATTTGATCATTAAAGTAAAATTGTAGTATTATAATTTCAAATAGAAAATGTAAGCAAATGAAACTAGATTTCTTTTGTACTGTTTATAATATTTTTTCTTTCTTCCTTTCGTATGCAATTTTTGTGTCTAACAATAAGTATACCTAAATTAGAAAGAAAGATGTTTTGACTCCTAATATGAAAAAGTTTCGAAACATATAAATTGCATGTCGTATCAAAAGGGAGTTATAGGTGCGTGAATTGATTTATATTAATAGACATGTTAGTTTGACCGAAAATATTTTTGCACATATACAGGATGTTTTTTAAATATCGGATGCTAATTATATAGCTAATTATATAGCGCTACTCCTGATTAAAATTTCGAGTCGAAAAATTTTGTAACATTTTACAATTTTCATAATAGTGGTTGACAAAATATTAATTTCTAAATATTATCGAATAAGTGCGTATTCGACTGCCCAATCATTAACTATTACGAAAATTGCAAAATGGTAGAGGACTTTTTGACTCAATTTTTTATCAGGTCAGGAATAGCATTGTGAATCGCTTATTTGGCAAAATTGTAGAGAACTTTGACTCAATTTTTAATTAGGAATAGCTCTATATAACTAATATTCGCTACTTAAGAAACATCCTATATACTGAGGGAAGTCGATAAATGTGTGACTTATATATATTTTTTTTCAATATTCATGATAATCAAAAATGAAGATGAGGAGAGCTTACTCTTCAATGATCTTAATCTTGATATATGTTGACAAGATCATCGTTGAGAAAGTCGGTCGTTAAAAAGTTATTAACAAAAAAAGTTTAAAAATAACGTTTTATTTCTGAAACCATCTCATTTGTCTACAAATCAATTGTAGTCTACAGCATTATTATTTGCTTACATTATTTGTCGACAGTTCGTTTGCGTACAAAAATTTTATCGCCTATAGCTCGATTGCTTATATCCACTTATGCACAAAATTAAGAGAAAAAGCACACACGATATTATTGCACACAAACTGCATAACACACATAATATTATTGCCTATAAATCGATTGCTTACGAGCACTTTTGCGCGCAAAGTTTCAAATAAAAATTTTATTTTTTATTACTTTTTAGTCGAATTATTTTCTTTCGAAAATCCAAACGGAAGTACATCAAACATAAATGATTCGTTTCATTTGCATCTCGTTATGACGTTTGCATTGCATCTCAAGGACCCCACCTAAGCGTCCGTTCGATTATGTTCATTGCGCGCTTCGCATTCCATCGTTCGGTGTAGCCCTAATATTTAAATGTTACAATCGTCCCAGCGTATCTCGTCTGTCCGTTTCCTCTTTCCCGGAATAGAGAGGGAAAAGGGTTCTCTTTCTCTGTCGAGGACGAAGTTTTTACTTCCCATCGCGCGAACGTGAACGTTACATTATGCAGGGCAATCGCACTGACCTGCCACCCGCTCGCGAATGCGATCCGTTTGAATCGGCACTAAGTATTGGCAGTAATCGGCAGCGTGCGAACTCTGCTATCTCTCGTCGGAAACCTCGCGCGAACAAATACTACTACTACTACTTCTACTACTACTACTGTTACAGTATAAAGGTGAAAAACGAGAAAGGGATGTGAGAAGGCTCGTGGGTTACAAAATCAACTAGCGTGGCTGGTGCAAGTCGAAGGTGGAAACGAAGTTAGCTTATTTATCTGAATTGTAAACCAGAATTTTTCCTTCGCTTATTCTCCACAAACACGCAGATACTTTCCCACTAAAAATGTGAAAAAGCATTATAATTTATTACGTAGCATTATAGAAAATTATGGCTGTACCTCTTATATACCGCATTAAAATTTGCAATCTTGTAAATTAATTTTCTTTTAAGTATTCGTTCATTCTTCCTCTTATCAATTCGAAATATATCTCTTCTTAATATTGAAATAATTCGTTAAAGGGCTCAGAGCAAAAGCAAGATGTATTTCGCTAATATTGTGAATTACAAAAACATTATATTTAACAAAACAGTATATATACATTTCGACTTTACATCATTTTCAATATTAAAATTACCATTTATATTAAAATAATTGTATAATAAAATTCTAGAAACGTCTAACATATTACATATAAAAACCTAATTATTAAATATTTACGTTAAATGTTTCTAGAATTTTATTATGAAATTTATTATTTTAATATAAACGACAATTTTTACATTGAAAATGATCTGATGTAAGGTCGAAACATATATTGTTAAATATAATGTTTTTGTAATTCACAATATTAGCGAAGTACATGCTTTTGCTCTGGAGCCCTTTAACGGATTATTTCAATTTAGTTTACTGAGCATTGATTGACTTTTTATTTATTTCTTCTTAATATATTCCGTGCCGCGCAAATTTTTAATGATTTGACCATCGCAAACTCACAAATGGCTCACGGTATTTTATTTATTTGTTAAACATTTCATAATATTAAAAAAAAATTTTTTATTTATTATTAGCGTAAAGAAGAAGACTTAATATCAATATATTGCATCATGCATCAATTATGACGTATATCCTGTACATGATATTACAAATTATTTTATAATTACATAATTATACTAATTATTTAATTATAAAATATAATAAAAAATGTATATATATAATATATAATTACATAGTTATATTAATTATATACCAAGCAAATTATATTAGGTTATTAGCAGAAATTCGTTTCAAATCTTATATGTTCAAGACGCAATATTTTACTTAAAGAGTAACTTAATTTATTGAAGCAAATATATCTCTAGCTTTGTTCAATGACTTTGGCCCATATTTCGGGTAACTGCATGTCCTTGCTAAAAAAAACGAAAGTTTGTTATTGGCAAATAATTAATCGAGGTGAATTTTGAGAAACAAACTTTCCATTTATATTTTAAAGTTTTACACGTTATTTATGCTCTCAATTGTCTTCTTTTAGTTACTATATTTTTGATGATTACATTTCTTTTTATAGCCAAAATATCAAACGGTTTAAACGGAAAATTCAACGTGGGTAGTAAATGACCCACGCGACATGGAATGTATTAATTGAGATTCATAATACAGCCTCCAATGATTTATACTTAATAATATAGACATTCTTAACTTAAAATGGAGAGTCTAACCGCAGGTAATATTATTCAACTGACAATCGCAAAAATCTAAGAACGCTTATAAAATAATTCATTTTTACAAGCTACAATTTGTCTTGCAACAGTTAAGAGAAAACCGCAGGAAGAAGAATCGTTGGAATTTTGAAATTATAAAAATCTAAGAACGATCGATGGATAAAATAATTTTATCATTACGAGTTATAATTGTTTGTCGTGTAACAGTTAAGAGAAAATCGCGGAGAGAAGAATCGCTGTTGGAATTTTGATATAATGTAACACTTTCACAAAGTAATGCTTTTCTCGGTCACGTCCGCGTGCGTATGCGTGCATGCGTATATTACAATCATTAGTGCAAGGACCAGTTTCTCTGCAAACCTTCTAATCAAGTATATTGTTGCTAAACTTCACGAGTCTGTCGATACTTCTTTCTTGCAGGATATAGTAAGGATATAGTAAGAATTTATTTAAAAATACGATAAACGCAGTGACGCAACGTTTTAATATTTTAGCTATACCAGTTCTATTTATTATCGTATTATTAATTTATTATAAATGTGGAAAAAGCTATACAGAATGAGAATTTAAACATGGTGAAAGGTAATATATACTGAGAAAATAGAAAGAGAGAGTTAAAGAATTGAAAAAGAAAATAGTGATAAGAACGAAGATGTGGGCCAACAATGGAGAATTAGATAAAAAGAATCATCATATCAATTTTTTCAAAAAGCATTTTAAAGTTTAAAAAGTCTACTTTAAAAAATTTTTATATTAAATTTTGTCCAATGATACATGTTTTATCAAACTGCAGCACTTCAAAACGAGACTGAACTATTACAAAAGATATCAATTTTCAATTTTATGTAATTTAAAAGCAAAATGTTGTGGAAATAATTCGAACGCAGATTTAAAGTCATATTTTTAAAAATAAAAAAGAATTGTATGTTAAATAATATTGATATATTAATTGCTGGATTTTAAATTAGCTAATTATTAGGAATAGGTGTGTGGTTATATATAAATTTTAAAATATAAACTAAATCTCATTTTAGCAAGTATAAGCTGAAGGAAATAAATATTTGATTCTATTTTATTATTCGTTTAAGTCTGCCATATCGTGCTATTGTCTTGTTGTCACGAATGGAACGTAATTTTTATTAATATAATATTGCGTTTTTATTGTTGGAGATATGCGTTTTCTTTGCCTTTTCCATTTCGCAATCTTGAAAGCTCAGTTGAGCAGGTACATACCTAAATAGAATTCACGCTCGATTATTTTACGAGCACACAGGAGTGTTTTCATCCGCGAATCTGTATGGGCAGTGCCAATCTCCTCCCACACTTTGACATTCTACTCGATATAACGGAAAGTTCAAGCAACTTTTGAGCAACTTTCAAGTAGATTTATATTAAATTCTTTCAATAATCTGAAATCTGAACACTTCGGAATATCTCTATTAATTAATTAATTATTTTTTTGTGTAACATTTATCATGCTTAAGAATTTAATTAACTGTATCTAAATTTGTTTAATTTGTTTTAATTTAAATACTAGCTGTTTATATATTATTTTTGTTGAAAATTTATTAGATTTTCTATTAAATAATTAAGAAACATTTTTTAGTTTTTGATAAAAAATATTTCATGTGCCAAACACGAAGAGCACATTGTATTCAACTTTCAAACACTTTAAATTGTTCTTTAGAGGCAAATAATTTCTTATGCAAAGAAATTGCATATTTCCGGTGGAATTCTCAGTTATGTATACATTAAGGAAGAAATATGCGGGAACAGGCTCGTGCGAAGGACGAAATCAATCTGGTGATAGCAGATCGTACAGAGGGTGATCGATACAGTGGGCGATCTACTTAGTTCCAGTCGTCGTTAGATAATTCAACGTTTCAAGGATAACGGTCCATGGAAAAGCGGCTCGCCTCGACGTAAACGTATCATCTACATATCCCGTTTCTCGCCACTACCGGTCTAGTTTCGAGCCTGTTTATTTCTTATGGAGAAAATAGAAGGTCCGAAGTGCAAAGTAGGTCGGACGTCGCTACCAGATCGTGTTTCGGTTGGGACAGGTGGGTCTCCCCTATTTCCGGTGTACCCTACCACGTACATACAATTCGAATTCTTTTGACTCTCTGACTCACTCTGGGAGTGCATTAATGTAGCTTACATCATTTAATTTTAGCGAACTTTCAACTTCAAATTTTGATGTTCTAAAACAGATATATGATTGCCATTTAATAGAATTTCAGTTTCTAATTCTTTGATGCACATTTTGTATTACTGAAGACATCTTAGGTGGTGCATGAAATATCATACAATTTAATGTAATGTAACACATTTATTTTTAACAAATTGACACAAAACTGATATAAAATTAACGCAATTAAACGCACAGAACTGACATTGAGTTACCAAAGTCTGAAGATTGAATAATTAAATGTATAACATTTAATGCGCCAGCCTGAAGCTTCAAATTCAGACGCAGCGAATTTCAAAATTTCTTCAGTTTACTTGATTTATATGTTTTTCGGAAAATTTTTTATAATCGCATAGTTTAATCAAAGTACGAGATCGCGTGAACACATTTATCATCGTACGTTTTTTCTCACATTCTCACATGCGAGAGTTAACGACTGACAGTCCGTTTGCGTCATAGCAAAATGTATAATTATATTAAATAGAATGTGTGCAAAGCACTTTTAATCCATGACATTTGTTACTGCGATGAAAAAATTATGACGAATTAACGCGACTGTTAAACGGCAACAAAACGCGCAGCACGAAATAGAACGGGATAGTGTATCCCAAGACTTTTACTTGTTGGCATTTAAAGATAAGGTGTTCTTGCTTCCGAGAGAGTATTCACGAGTGAATATGTTCCACGGTGTCAGAAAAGAAAACAAATCCTGATAAGAAGTGTTTTCGACTTTAACTATTTTGCGAACCGGGAGAATGTGCGAAAAGCGACACGAGATTTACAATTATGGCAAGACTCTTTAACTATACGGATATATCGGGTGACCTCGAGACATCAGAAAACCAGCGAGGACGAGAACCGAGAGTGGGCGGTACCTGTTTTTGCTCACTTATACTCCTTTCCTTGCTCGCCAGGGACAAGGCGGATAAAACGCGAATTTATCGAAGAAATCCTTTACTTTTCTACTTTTAGAATTCTGCATTCGGAAATTTTAATAGAGGACGTTCTCACAAATCGAGCGAAATAAGTGGATATTCTCTGCCTTCAGTCACTGTCAATCTTGTGACTATTAAAGTCTTATTGTTGATAATTATTCTCGGAAATTATTGCGAATTGAACGAATATTCGTTTGCAATTATTCTTAATTCCGCACATTCGAGGTTTTTTTACTAGTATGCATGACTCCCAGATAAAGTAAAATCTAAATAAATGTTTAGAGAGACTTATTCTGATGTATCTTTGGAAGAGTCTTGGGAATTGGGAGTATTGCACTCGGGAATGCACTCTCCTGAGTAAGACGTCGGGGAGACGCAGAGAGGATGCACACTTAGGTCTGTTTTGCATTTTGCAAGAGATCGATCGCAAGCGATAGGTTTTTAGCGAGGAAAGATCCTCTTTGTGAGACAGGCATCTTTTTTTTCTTGCGTGAGACGCTTCGATTATATCTAAATTGTGCAACCGTCTTTTTACTTGTTTGCAGAAAAAAGATAAAGAGAAAAATAGAAAATATAATTCGAAAGTGGCGTAATTATTACTGTAATAAGGTTTAAGTAATTAATTAAAAATAATAAAAAAATTGAAAAATGCCTATAGCGCGCGTATTTAGATAACAAAACTTAAGCATTTTTGTTTAATTAATTTTCGAAGTTTAAAAATGCAAATTAAAGCTTAATTAATAATTAAGATATAGCTCATGTTTCAAGTAAACGATAAATTTTAGAGAATAGATGACTTATATCACGTTTTCACAGTGGAAATAGATTTCTTCAATCTTAAATATCGCATATGACTTCTAAAGAAATAAATCAATAATCTATATTTATCGTTACGTAAGTTAGAGACGAGTTTTAAATCCTTTTAACATTAAATCCTTTTAACAAAAATATATTGCGATATAAACTTTCGACATCGTATGAATCGCATGATCGTAGAGATTTTATAACAGAATCAGACCACGAGCGATTTTATTAAGCGAAATTTTATTAATCTTATAAGAGAGAAAAATATAATTATTTTTTTCCTACACTATTTCATTATAATTTATATTACCTTATTGTATAATCTTAATTAAAGTTATAAAGATTAATATTTAAATTAACTCTAAAACACACACCTTTTGAAAAATTTTGAAAATACGCATCATAGATCTAAAAAATCCACTGTAATTTTAATAGGCTTTGGTTTAGATTAATATTTGTATACTTTTTTTTGTTTTGAAACTGAGATTTAGGAATATACTTGTATAGGTTGTTAATACTAAACAAACTTATATTATTAAATTATACAATAAAACTATCTCTTTTCTTTTCTTCGTGTACCGAGCAAGTGAAACTTCGATTGGGTCTGGGAGATCTATGTGTGTATTCTAGGATTAAAGTGAGATAGTATATGGAAGAAGTCCTTGGGAAGAACACCTTTCCCAGGAAAGAATATCTTTCTATCTCGTGGGATTTTGTCAAAATCGCTCGTGACCAAATTCTAGAATCTCTACATGGCTCTAACTTTAATCTAGTCTTTGTCTTTACTTCAATTTACACCACTTTTCAAAATTATGAAATCTAATACAAATATCATGACATATACATGCCTTGCGCATACACGAGGCTTGCCACGAGGGGCAGGATGATCCCGTACATCAACATTATTCTCCTCAAATCGGCGGGACGACGGCGTGATCACATTGACGATCCAGCAAACCACGAACCACCTTAACACTCGAATATCCGCGAGATCCACTCACAAGGGGTCTCTTGAAAGCACTCGCGCACTATGAACTTTCACGAGAAATTTATTTCTTCCCTCGTCTCCGATAAAGCCAATAAAGTTGATGAAGCCGAAACTCTGGGTAGAACAATCTGAACAATCTAAGAATGTCGTGTTTCACCAGAGCTTAAAAGCCTCTCGCTCTTTAGACTCTTCAAGATTTTAGTCCTGATCTTTTATTAAAGCGCTTAACGATTCTACAGTTAATTCCTTTGCACTATGGTATTTCTAGTTAACAGTCCCGTGCTAGTTCATTGATTATCTACGCACTCGTCACCAACTCCTCGATCATAACCGAATATATTACTTAATCCAAGATCATTTGAATGGTTAAACTTCGAACTAACTGCGACATGGTCGAGCGATTGCTCTTTCTTCAGGATTCTCCATGACGCGTTCTGATCCCTCGTCTTTGTCAGCTCGCACTCGCAAGATTATATCCTTGGATCTGATGACATTCGGTTAACGCGAACATATGTGAATGAAAAATTCACGATTTCAACTTGACAACAACAATGAAATTAACTTGACGGCATTTTACCCGCAGTTTTGCTCGCCGTGCAACAAGTCGGGATAACTGACGATGATCCGTTCCCTTCACCGGTCGACCATCGAATGCCCCGGGCCTCAGGCCTGCTTTGCTCTCTCGACGGCGATGAAAGTTTTGCGCCGAGTAGAGACCAGCCGACTCGGAGCAGCAACTACATTCAGCTAACGTACATTATGCTGCTACGTTTTCATGTAGCGTAACATCAGCTTTAACTAGTTTATTAGATCTTTGTTTGTATATATGTATCTTTAGCCGCCATAGTTTTATTGCTCATTAAATGCCACGAGAAGAATAGTGAATATTTTTAAGAAGGAGAAATTAATTTTAAATAAACCAGTGATTTTTTTGAAAAAGTACAAGTTAATTTTTATATAAAAAAAAGACACAAATAATTTTATTTTTATAACCATTGCAAATACAGAAATGATTAATTTTTATAATTTTAATAAGCACACAGGAAGAACAAGTTCATTCTAGTGATCAATTTGGACCTTCTACATAATTATTTTGATAATTCAACAAAATTATTTTTCGATCTGTATCTAACTAAATTTTAGAACAAGACCGAAACGTCTATATTATTATTTTTTACGGACAGTTGAGAAAATTTTTTATTATTAACAGAATTAACTGAATTATATTCAATTTCAGCTCATATTGGCAATTTTAATTTTTATTTTTTTCATTAGAGCTTATATTTCTATTTTTGATATTGTAAATTTTTAGATATTTTAAACTGTTCTTTCTATGCATGTAAGATTAAAATTTAAGAAAAAATAACATAGAACTTGTTGCAAAGAAATAACAGAATTTATTTAAAAAAAATAGAAAGATCGACATACATTCTGAAAATTAAACAGTAATGGTTCGGTAATGGAAATGTTATGTTTGACAGGTGCTACTAATTCTCTGCAATTTCTTGCATTAATGCATATATTATCTAATTCATATATTCACACATACACATATGCAAAATGCAGCTGCGTATAGTTTTGGTTACTTAAGAACTTTCACGTAAATTTCTAAAATTAAATGCATCTCTTTATTTTATACTTTATACTTAAAATTTCAGTAAGAAACTAATATATAAATGATTTTATAAAAATGAGTTTTTGAAATTTGATGCAAACATTTCGTATAAATAAGAAATGCTTATTCTACTCTCTAAATTCTTTGAAGTGGAATCTCACTCTAAAAAGTGAAAATTAAGTCAATCTTGAAAAAGATCTTTAAAGATTTCACTTTTCAAAATGATAATTTACTCTAAAACGAGTATTATGAAGAGAAATATCATTCCGGCTTGACATCATCAAGCAAACCGATATAATTTCCCAAATTTATAAATTTCTTAAATTTATCGGTGCTAAATTCCTCAAATTTCCTGTTGCAATTATCCTTCGATAACTTAGAAATATGATTATGTTCTGATCAAAACCGGATTAGACTGAAAAATCGTCTATGACCGATCGACCCCCTTTTGAAGTTTGCAGTAATGTTGGAATGAACCGGTTTCATCGTAAATAGTATCCACGAGGGTGGACCGCTTTAATTGTGATTTGGTATAATTTCGGTAACCGTCGATCGACAATAGTATGACTGACAATGAGAAAATAAAAATTATTCAGGTA
>Ga0157364_1007526_pt1 | contig 11269 bp, 3 predicted proteins | sample AttsexASBM2_FD_111476 | JGI IMG/M metagenome (GOLD analysis project Ga0157364, IMG submission 111476) | Fungus gardens microbial communities from leaf cutter ant in Ribeirão Preto, State of São Paulo, Brazil - Atta sexdens ASBM2 | ecosystem: Host-associated > Fungi > Mycelium > Unclassified ...
ATATACATATTTTATATACATATATATATATATATGTATTTTTTATATATTTATATATATATATATATATATATATATATATATATATATATATATATATATATATACATATTCATGCATGAAAAATTTTTTACCAGTTGTATAGAATAATCTTACACACGAAAAGCAACATAGCGTAATGAAGGCGCAAAAATTAAAAACAAATTTTTACATTAATAACAAATAGAAAAAGGAAGAAACAATATATTGAAAATGAGCAAGATCTCTGCAGCAGCATACTTGACGTATCCGAAGGAATAATTATTTAATATAATAGGAAAATGCCCCTAAAATCATTATAAAATTCATACGGAATCCTTATTTATAATCGATCATTACATACGTAATCATGAGAAATTGTTGAAAGAGAGACAAAATTTTAAAACGACGGCGACGGTGATGATGACGCGTCTCCTGATGTACATATATATTAAAATGGATATATATGTAGTATATACAAATAACATTACATAAAAATACAGGAAAGTTACAAAGAAGACAAGTTGTGTTGTAATTTTACTAAAAACCAATTAAAAGATTTATTACAACAGTAAGCTAACTCATATTTTGTAAAAATGGAATAAATGGACTCTATATTTTTTTAATTTTAATTTCAGATCTAGTTTTTAATTTTTCATGCATGAATATGTATAAATATGTATATGTATAAATATGTATAAACATACATAAACATGCATAAATATTCATACATATATTTTGTTTATTGTAATTGTAGTTTAGACGTCTCACATAGCATACATTATTACAGTAATATAGCAATATATAAATAATATTACATATTATAGTATAATATTATAAAAATATTATTGATATATGACACGTTGATAAACAACATTGAAATAATCACAATAATATTGTTGCAACGTTTTAAGTTGCATAGTAACAATTATAATAATAGCAATCCTTCCCCCCAAATAACTCAGTGATAAATAGTTCTTAGAGAATTCATTTCAAAAAATACATTCCGAATTACAATAGAAAAATGAATATGTAAAGAATTTTTTTAATATTAACTACAAACAGTTCATTATAAAGCATTCTTCAAAAATTCATTATCTGGAGACGATAGTATCTCGGCGCTAAAAGAAGCGTAGCAACTTTATTGTTTCTTTACATGAGCCGGCGGGAAGAAAACGAGATTATCTAATGTCAATATAGAGCTGATGAAGTTGTAAGTGTGATCAGTCGATTTCTTCCGTTCAGAATATAATGAAAGTGTTTTTATTTTTTCATCACCCTACAAGCGAAGTGTAATCGAAAAGCTTGGGATCAAAAAGCACACACGTAAAAAATAAAAACGCAAGAACATTATTATCGCGCTCAGCAGTAACATGTTAACCAACTCTGACAGTTAACCAACTTTGCTAATCTAGCTATTTATGTGGCGTTATATCCTTAAGCTATTATCACACTCGGCCAATTGAGCCGAACTAACCATTGAGCTCCGCTCTCGAAGTCGGCGTTATGTTAACCTACATATAAAAAAAAAGAAAAAATTCACATGCTATAATTAGTAACATAAGTACAGTAGAGTTTCTTTAAATTTGGTCCCATGGGCTCATTGGCGATAAGAGGCCATGGGGCGATAAGAGTGGAATGTTAAAATTATAGAGTACCTTCTCTACAGCATGAGTTTATCATCACGTACTTGCGTGAACGTTGCGCACATTAACCTGTCAAAGTGCACTACAGTATACATAATCTTAGCAGAACAAGTCATGTATTATATAATAAAAAAGAATACATTACACAAATAATTATACATCTGTCTATGGAATTACTGCATACACTGTGAAAACTTAGTATTGTACAATTAGATGCAGATGCGCACGCAATACATGTCCAATCTATTATGACATGGACGGAACAGTGTTTGTAAAAGTACGTGTGAAGACTGCAAAGATTACAGAAGTCAAATTTAGAGAAACTCTACTGTAATAATAATAATGAAAATAGCAATACAATTTCTTGTAGTGATTTTTTTAATATTAACTTAATCTACCTTAACTTCCCTGTTCCAGAAACTAGATAGAATCTAATAGGAAAACTTTTCATCAAACTGAATAGGGAATTTGGTTTCAGTTTTCTGTATCCATCATCATAAAATCCAGATACAGAACCTTCAACACAATATATAATAAAAGAGATATTCGTGTTATATGAAAATAAATCCTGAATTTCAGGTTATAAACTTCGTATCAGGTTATATGATGACGTAATTTACATTGTAATCGTACAAATCAGATATACAGAATCTTTTATCCGACTACGCCTATCATGTTGAATAAGAAAATCTTAATTCATTTTCGTAAATATCTTATAGTATTCTAACTCGTTTTTTCAATGATGTACTACTGTATCTGATTGAATACTGATTGTACGACAACTTATCATGTTAAATCAGAAAATCTTGAGTCATTTATGTAAATATCCTATCATATCCCAACTCATTTTTTCGAAAAATTATCATCTGTATCTTAAATACCTCTGATTCTTATCATCACTCTTATCTTATGTTGAATCCGAAAATCCCAAAAATGATTTATTCATGCTAGTATTTTGCCACGTCCGAACTTGTTTTTTCAATAAAATAGCATTCTATGTGATTGAATATCAATTGTCCGATGACTTCTATCATGAAATGATAGAATAAGAAAATCACGATTTATGTGTTACGTCTAGCGGAATCTTTTCTTTCGTGGAGATCTGGAATTTGTTGAAATAAAAAGACAGCTATGAATAACGCACAAATTGAGCGTTATAGCCTAAAGAAGACTAAAAATTTTCTTTTTCCACAATAAAAATTAAAACGAAGAATCCAGTATCTCCTCGAAAACGTCGCTCTGAAATAAACTAGAAATCGGTGTACGTGCACAAACGGCGGGACCAAAAAGACATCAAATTTGTGCCCCTCGGCTAAACACTGCGACTAAAATAATAATAAATATGTCATTGGAAGATCGGTGCCAAGATACTTTTTAACGGTCAAGTCGCGAACGATTTACGAATGCGTGATCATAAAACCTAAGACACGACATGTGACGTTTAGGGGGAAATTTGGTCCCGTGCCGACGCTGCACGTGCTTCCTCGACACACTGCACGCGCGATTTTCTCATAAATTTTTAAGATCGTAAAATTAAGGATGATACTTCTTATAGATTCCAGTCAATGTCCTCTTTCACCCTTGATCAATTAGAAAGCAAGAAATAGATTCTATCACCTAATTAACGGACTTATCCATCAATCAGTGCGCTGTTAATTAAGGGCGATTATAAAAAGCATATAAAAGCCTATAAAAAGCCCGGTTCCGCGGGATTCAGTGCTTTTTTCGATTTTTCTCTGGGAGACGGACGTAGCAGTCCGAAGTTCTGATTTTTCTTTTTTCCGGCCAACACTATTCAGAATTAATGCGGAAAAAACTCTGTTCAATTCGCGCACTTGCTACCTAAATTAACAAATTTAGAGTCAGTGTTGGAGGAAGACATCGAGCATCGAATCATCTGGTTGCAACTTCCAGCTACGAACCAGAATCCGCCGGCAAGGCCCTTCGCCTCACTCTATCAAGCTTCTTCAATCAATGCAGTAGTAGTCTTCACTTCACCTCTTCTCCTGTCCCCTTCATTTTTCTCACGTTGTCTCATCTCTTGTCATATTTCATTTTATTGTTCTTTACCTCTTCGAGTTTCCTCCTAATAGAAAATTAAAAAGAGAGAAATATTGCAGTGTGTTCTCGTGATAACATTCCTCCCCGCCGCCGCTGCACACGGATTATCCGTCTTCGCCGACCGTGCCCATTCGCCTAACATTGATACATGCAAAGAATATCCAGCTAAGCAAACCAGAAATCTTCCCGAGTTGCCATCACTCACCCGGAATTTGAAATCTCATATTCTCCTTCTCCACACGTTCCTGAGGATCTTACAATTAATCTTCTTCCAGATGACTTCTCTCCCATTTTCTCCCCCATACTTTCGCCTTTATGTGAATTATCTTCCTATCCACCGATTCCTTCTACCGAGCTTATCATTAATGATTATATTTCTCCTAATCCCATCCCCTTTCTTTTCCATAATATTGAATTAATTTTTCATGACCTTTTCACATCTATCTTTGATGCCAACCGAGTCGTGGTCCGAATTGAAGAAACCGAGTCCCTTTTTCCTGTCTCGTCCTCCTTTCTCCGATTATCTTCCTTCTTTATGATCCTCCTTCTTTTTTTCTCTCTCCTCCTTTCTGTCAGAAGATACACCCATACACACTTATACAACATAAATCTATATGCAAATATATTACAGAATAAAGAATCAAAGAATTGTATTTTTATACCTAAGGAAAATGTATTATCAAATATTGCTTTGATTATAGTACTGTTAAATTAAACTCTCGTTTGTTAATTTGACAAACCTCTCCTTGTATTTATTGCAAGCTCTCCCGCGGTTGCACTTCATCCTCTCCCCAGTCACTTGGATTAAGTTCTATGACCGAAAGTCAGGGCGCACACAATACGGACGCACCGGCACACATCTGGCGTTAAAGTGTGCCCTTCCGGCACATTAACCTAATTTGAAACCTTTTAAATTAAAAGGTGCGTCCGACTCGTGTGTAGCGGAGCACGAGTTAAGATTTCCACTTCATCCTCCGTTCAACCTCTGGCTCGTTAGGAGCCACAGGACGAATTGCTCCCAATTTGTGTTGATCCTTCCTCACGGAACTCCTTGCGATCCAGAATCTGGACCAATTCGATTCCTGTTGCATTCAACCTCCTCAGCTCTATGTATGCGAAACTTGGACGTAATATGAGTACCAGATGTACAAGTATGAAATGACGATTTGAGAAACAGATGACGCACCAATGCAGTATGAAGTACAAAGATTTAACATTATACGCTATTTTATTGTACCATCAACAAGTGTCAAACGCACAAAGTGATTTGATTGAAAAATGTTTGCATAATATTGTGTTGCTGTGTTTAATATGACGAAATATGTACCAAATAAGGAGCATTCGCGGACAGCATTAATTTTTTGTTTTCATTTGAAAAAAACTGCTGCCGAATCATATCGATTACTTGGAGAAGCTTATAGTAAACGTGCTCCATCGCAAAAAACGTGTGAACGATGGTTTCAGCGTTTCAAAATTGGAGATTTCGATGTTGCAGACAAGGAACACGGAAAACCGCCCAAAAAGTACGAAGACGTGAAATTGCTGGATGAAGATGATTCACAAACACAAAAACAATTCACAGAGCAATTGAGCGTTAGTCAACAAGCTGTTTCCAATCGCCTACGAGAGATGGGAAAGATTCAAAAAGTCGGCAGATGGGTGCCACATAAATTGACAAGAGACAGATGGAGAGGCGCAAAAACACATGTAAAATTTTGCTCGAACGATACAGAAGAAAGTCATTCTTGCATCGTATCTGGGGATAAAAAGTGGATTTTTTTTGAGAATCCCAAGCGCAAAAAATCATGGGTAGACTCAGGCGCACTATCCACATCGACCGAATCGCTTTGGCAGGAAGACGATGCTCTGTGTTTGGTGGGACCAGAAGGGTGTGGTCTATTATGAGTTATTGAAACCTGGCGAAATGATTAATACCAAACGCTATCAACAACACTTGATCGATTTGAACCGTTCGCTTAAAAAACGATCAGAATACGAAAAGAGGCAACACAAGATCATTTTTCTCCATGACAATGCTCCATCACATACGGCAAAACCAGTTCGGGACACGTTGGAAGCACTCAGTTGGGAAGTTCTATCTCTTGCGATTTACACCAGACTTGGTTCCTTCCGATTATCACTTGTTTGCATCAATGAGTCACGCACTTGCTGAGCGCTTTGGTTCGTATGAAGATGTGAAAAAATGGCTCGATGAATGGTTCGCGACAAAAGGGGAAGATTTTTACTGGCGTATCCACAAATTGCCCGAAAGATGGGAAAAATGTGTAACTAGCAATGGAACATACTTTAAATAAATCTCTTTTTATCATTCTTCCGAATTTAATGTTTTTTTTTGGAAAAAAATTGTCATTTCATACTAATTTTCCGACGATTTTCATCATGTTGAATAAGAAAATCTAGATTCATTTATGTAAATCTGTTGTGTCTTAATGTTTTCTTAAAGAATAACTCATGTTATACATGATGTTAAATAACGATTTTAATATGATTTATCATATTCAGATAAAAAATTTTTCATGCACGAATATATAAATATATATAAACATACATAAACATACATTCATAAACATATATGTATAATTATATATGAAATATATTCATATTCTTCTTTTTTTTATAATATTATTGTTTTGCATAATAAAAATGATAATAATAATGAGAAAACATAAAAAATAATTATAAGGATCATTTTTGCGTTGTTTATCATAATAGGAATCGAATTATACAATTATGATGAACTATGATCTACTTAATGAAAATTATTGATTCAATTATTTTGATTTGATCGTATTCCATATCACGAACAATTATTCAATCAGATTTTTCTATTAAAAAATGATAGATGATTTTTCATTTTTTCGTTCCTTGAAATAACTTCTATCCGAAAATCACGTTTTAACATCTCATCAAATGAGAATAGATTGAAATGAATTGAAATGTATTTAGATTTTCAGAAATATTAATTCACGAATATTAAAATGAATGCTTTTCAATCCTGAATGCATTTTGATTCATTTATAGGAATTGCATGGAGCATATCTCTATGCCTTTCAATTTAAAAATAATATTAGCTTTTTCTGTGCAAAAAACACAATTGTGAATACTGTTCAATTCAAAATTTTGAATAGAAAATTCAATTTTTCAATTCAATTGCATCCAATTGAATTCAAAAAAAATATTCGCTATTTAAAATATGCATTCGGATAGAAAAAAATTTCAATCTATTTTAATCCATTCTCATTTGCTGGGAAGAATCACAAAATCGCGATGAATTATGATTTACCAATCAATAAAGAAAACTTGATCATATATCAACTTATATCATATATCCCTTATCACTAATAATATTATTTAATCAAGTTTTTCCATTAAAAAATGAGAGATGGTGAATAGCATTATTCACATCGTGTTTTGAAGTAGCCTGTATCATGAAATCATGTTTCAACATGATGGAATTGAAATCACAGAATCGCAATGCATTATGATTAATTAATTAATGAGGAAAACTTGATTCAGTCGTATTGATTTAATCAGGTTTATCTGATAAAATTTAAATTATAAATCGGTTATCAGAAATATCATATTGCATAAGATTTGAATGTTTTAATAATATTCATTACTAAAATGTATTCATTATGTTTTAGGTAAAATTCCATTTATTTGCCGACAGGAATACCGCACAACACATTGAAGAAGTGTCTCGCTTGGGACAAACAGCGCGATGCCCTTGTCGCAATGTTGGACGAGGACTTCTCCCTTTCGGCGCTAATTAATACCATGCTGGAAAGAGAAGAGAAATGGAGCTCCGTCTTTTCCTTCTGCGAATCAATCATGACTGCGAAGAAGGAAAGAGAAAGAGAGCAGGGCTCACTCAAAGTGGGAGATGCAGACATCTGCGCGACGGGGTCCTCATAGTTCCCGCGCCTGACGCGATACATCTGCAGCTGATTGCGGACGGGCGGCTATGCCGTCACTATCGCCACCGCCGCGGTGCTACAATTTGCGATGCGTGTATCTGCCGCTGGATGGGGAGGGGGGGGGGACACGCTTAATTGACTTATCTTTGTCTATTGGTTCGTAATAATCTATGTGATATATTTCGAATATATGTAACCTTTAAGTATGTGGTGTAAATATCCTTCTTTCTTATCTGTTTAAGGTGAAAACATGATACATTTCAGGCAGTTATCAATGTAATTCTTAATTTTTTATTTCATGGAAGGAAACCAATAATTTTTTAATATTATCTCTAATGTTTTTCCAACTCCTAGATGATCTATTTGATCATGGTATTTATTTATTACAAACAGTTCTATTACGAGGGACGTAAAAGAATAAATTAGTAACGAAAATATTGTAATTTCCTTATAATTCTCGAAATAATATAAAATCTTGAGAATTACGGCAAAGTGTAACGCGGTTGGAGCATGATTAAATAATATTGTTATTCAGTGTAGTATTCAATTATTCAATATATTTCATACGAATGTTTTGATTTTTTTTAGAGTCATCATCGGCGTTACTACAGTTCTTCAGAAATATGAATCTCTTATGCATCAATGGCAACCAGTAAAGGATTGGACGATTCTAAGTGCATGAATTTCGTTGTAATTTATAATATATAATATCATTTTTTTTGGAATGAAAAAATGATATTATATATTATATATAAGTATGTGAAAAATGTACCACGTTATTGACAAATTGTAAAAATTTTTAAAAATTTAATTTTAAGATGTCCGTAGATTATCTACTTAACGCGTCTTCTTGTGTTATTTTTGTGTTCACATGATGCTCAATTATGTAATCATACTCTGATAGTTGGAGTAGCCACCTTGCTATGCGCGAGTTTATCTCCTTTTTTCTTAATACAAATGTCAGTCGGGGACTACTTTAAATTTTATGTTGCTTAAGTCACCCACACAGCAAAAATTGATCCTAGATACATCCTACAGATATATATCGAGGGATTTTCCAGAGCACGTATCTGAAGAAACTTAGGAGGTATTTAAGATCTACTGAGGATGTTTATATGTCCGCTTATTCTACATTTATAGGACATAATCATTTAAATATTATTATTAGGATGTTATTATTATTTGGACCAAATTTCATCGTGTCTCTATTCAGACGTCCTAAAATGTCTTTTAGGATATTAAACTCTTGTAGAAAAATACTACTGAGCACCACTGCGCAGTAGTACTTTTTTACAAGTGTATATCCGCGTCTCGGATACAAAATGCAGAAAATGAATATGCGTCATAGAAACTAACTATGAATAATTCTATTTAAAAAAGTAATTTCCGAGGCTCTATGAGCACATTCTGATCGCGCTAAGAATAAGAGATAAACTCTATTCGCATACGTCTCTTTAAACACATCATTTTCTTCTTAGGAAACAAGTCCATCTCCTTAGAAAACGATGATACATCGCTTGGCGATATTACGAAAGACTCGTTTTTCTTAAAGAGAAAATAACGTGTTGAAAATCATTATAAAGACGCATATGCAAATAAAATGGAGTTCGTCACTTACTCTTAACTTGACCAGAGTATGCATGGAGCCTTTGAAAGTGCTTTTTTTAAATAGAGTTTCATAGTTTAATTAGTAAAATGGAAAATTTTCATTAAAACAGTACTTACAATAGGTAGAATCAATTTGTATACTAAAAACCCCTTTTGCTTTGTCAATTAATAAATAATCATATATCTATTTAAAAATAAATTATGCACAACAAAAGACGAAATAAGCTATAGTTGCAGCTGCTCAAATTAACATATAAAAATATATATAATTAAATTCTTCTCAAAACAAAAGATAGTTTTCAGTATATCTGTATAGAATATTTAAAAAATTATATTTATAAAAAGTTAACAATTAAATTGCAAAATATGTCTCTATAATATACGTAAAATACATAAATATATATGACATATATGTGTCGAAAGTTGAAAAATGCAATTTATTAATATAGTAATCAAAATTTTTTTGAATCAAAATAGAATAGTTCTAGGGACGTTTTATATTAATACAATGATAATTACAAATGTCCTGAGTAAATCATATGGACAATCTAATGTTTTGGATCAGAATCGGATCAATCTGATCAAATTAAGACATTCAAGGAAATACATTGCTATGTGGGATATACTTCGAACTGTCATAAAACATATGTAATGAATGATGTTTCAAGCTCGAAGTTGTGATACCACTTTCTGTGTCTGTGGTTCGAGAAAAAGAATATTGGTTGGAACTGTTTGTCAGCTCTCCGCTGAAGTAGTACTGCTACAAATCCTACCTGCATTGCAATTCTGTTTCATCATGGAGATTGTATATTGCTAAAACTGGAACTTCTGTTAATTTTTGCTTTAAAAACGAACATAATTCATCCTTTTCGAAACGAAATAGAGCATCTTTCTTTAATAAATCATATAATTAGCAAAAGCTATTGTTGCAAATTATCGAATGAATTTATGGAAATATGAACATAATGCTACGAAACTACGTACTTCTTTCATATTTCTAGATATTGGAATTTTATGTACTGTTATTATTCCTTCTTGTGTTGGACTTATACCTTTCTCCGAAATTAGATGTCCTACAAACTCTATTTCTGTCTGTAAAAATTTATATTTATTGATTCTTAACTGAAGTCGATTTGCTATAAATACTTTAAATATTTCTTTTAATGTCTCGAAATGTTTTAAAGTTACTGACGACAAGGATATCATCCATATATATATGGCAATTTTTGACTCGCGAATGAAATCGACCAATATCTGATTGAAATAACGTTAGAATCACAAAGACATTACTTTTAAGATCGAAGGACATACGTATAAATTCGTATTAGCCAAATGGCATTGTAAAGACCATATATTTAACAGAAACTTCCATTTTAATAAATCTTTTTAAGTCGAGAACTGTGAAATACTTATTTCCGTATAATGAGTCTATTAAGTCTTCAATATTTGATGATGGATAATAAAGGATATCCTTTATTAAGGACATTCTCTGACTGCAGTCATGCTCAACCTAATGAGCACATTAGTGCTCATCATTATGAAAATTTCTATAAAAATTTATTTCACTTTTATTTAATATAATATATTTTATATTGTATTATATTTTATATAGTATAAGATATTCCATAAGTATTAATGTGTTTATACAAGTTTGTTTATACAATATAAAATGCCTTCGCTACTGCCGCCGGTCGAAAAAATAGTTTTTTACTAGCTAATAACTTTACTTACTGTGTTATTTACTTTGCTTAATGATTTCTTAAATATACCGGAAGCTATATTTAGACAAATTTCATATTATTTCGGATGATATTAAGTTTTATATCTCATTGTTTCAAAAAATTGTTAAAAAAAACTTTTTTATTTTTGAATAAAAAGACCACTTTCGAATAAGCTTTAGATAAGGATCCTATGTGTGTGTGTGTGTGTGTGTATATATGTGTATATATATATATATATATATATATATATATATATATCAGGACTCGGCAAAATTTG
>Ga0157364_1007527_pt1 | contig 11269 bp, 4 predicted proteins | sample AttsexASBM2_FD_111476 | JGI IMG/M metagenome (GOLD analysis project Ga0157364, IMG submission 111476) | Fungus gardens microbial communities from leaf cutter ant in Ribeirão Preto, State of São Paulo, Brazil - Atta sexdens ASBM2 | ecosystem: Host-associated > Fungi > Mycelium > Unclassified ...
ATCTCTCTCTGTCTCTTTCTCTACTCCGATCGTCCAATTGCATCTCTCAACGGACTATACATTCGCATTCAAATAGCGTATTCTCTCTCTCTCTCTCTCTCTCTCTCTCATTCACTTCTCTTCCGTCTTTTTGTTCGCAGTCATAGCTTAGAATGAGCCGGATTCAAACTAATTTTGTTTTATCCTTCTTCTAACATTGCTCGATGTTCGATGCCATAATAAATGATGACGACAACAATTTTTGCTCTTATGTAAAAGTGACGAATAAATAAATTTAAGAATCGTTAAAACATTTTCAAAGAAGAAAATCAAAGTTGTTTGACAAACTCACAAGTAAGATCCCATAGATATAGACAAAGTCTTGTGTATTGTATTACTTGCATTCTGCTCAAATTAAGTTTACGCAGAGAATTTTTTAGGTTTAACAGAATGAGTGCATAGATGTTGACGTTCGTTAATACTGTAAAGAAGAGTAAATCGCTCAATTACAGGTGTAATACGAAGTGCAATACATACGATTAGCAATGCAAATCAGATTCAGATTTGTCGAGGCATTTAATTAGCGCGCGGCATTAAACGTATTCGCGAGAACGCTGCTGGAAACAGGATGACGTGGCGCTACAGCCGGTGCACACATTGCACACGCAGAAGAACCTGCTCCTCTGAGGCAGCGATCGCAAAACGAACACGTTTGTAAAATTAATGGGATACTAGAAGAAGCATCCAAGTCAGTGGCATCGTTTGGAAAATACCATAGTAGGGTACGATCGATCGTCAAGTACCCATTCCTAAGAGATCAGCTAATAGCCGGTATCTGCTCGCGTCATCCCGCAGCCCATTGATCCCTGGCAACGTTGCTGCTCATGCATGCGTCTCTTCGTTGCGTAATGTGTAAGGCTTTAAAATATACGCACTTGCGCTCGATACGAATGAGATGAGAACGCGGCGATGTGATTCCCTTAAAATATCCGGATCAGTGTTAAGAGTCTCTTGCGAAGTCGCTTAACCAATCGGATGTATCTCATTACTTAAGCTAATGTCATGCGGAAAGAGGCCGTGAAAAGAGACCGACTTCACCGATTTAAGATCAGCTAATTTTATTGACAATTTATTAATTTATCCCATGTCGTTTTCTACTTTAATTGAAATGAGACAGACTAATCAACGTTCGCGAAATAAGATTTAATGAATATATTTATTTAGGTTTAGTTAATTACTGATAATCAGACAGATCGAAAGATGCAAAGTACTTACATAAAATTTTCGAAAATAAGGTTCAATTTGTTTTCTTCGATTATATAGTAATTATATTGATACAGTTTAAGTAGGTTTTTCAAATTATATTATAGAAAGTATAAAATGATTTTTTTCCAAATACAAGTAATGATGATGCAGTTCGTTTTTCAAATGTATATAATGTGCACACAAAACAATAACTATTTCAGATGTTATTTAAATTTCTAATACATAATAAATCATCGAAAATACTATATGTTATGCAGGTATAATGATCGAAAGGAATGAAAGAATTACCATCAACAGAATGATAGAGCAATCTGATTCACCGCGAATTGTTTCAATGTCGACCGCTTCGCGATCACTCTCAATTCGACTTCCACTTCTGACGTTCCGTTTAGAGCTCCATTAAAGCATGTTAGGTAGACGAGGGTACGAAAGTGCGAACGTACGTCAGCGGAACGGTTTGCAAATCGCTTTCGCGATCGAGACGAACACCGCAAAGTGGTTGCGCTCTTTCCCTTCTCTCTCTCCCTCTCTCCCTCTCCCTCTCTCTCTCTCTCTTTCTCTCTCTCTCTCTCTCTGTCTCTCTCTCTCTGTTGACGCATCTTGAGATCGATTGGGCTCGAAAGAAAATAAATCGCGAATCGATGACTAGTTGAAACAGTTACGTTAGCCAGCTGCTGTGCTTGTGTTTCTTTTCTCCTCGGCTTCAATTCGTTAACTAAGACCATCACATAATAATGCGATCCCGTGTATCTTCAGATACGTCCAAGTGAAGCTAATAAACAAGCCAAATCGTTCAATAATGATCGATCCTTTTTCGCGTAGCTGACGATAAATGTAGGAAAACTATTTTTCGGCTTATTTGCCGATCATTGTACATCAATATATTTGTCAATCTTTTCCACGTACAGCATATTTATCTTTCTGAGCAACAGTGCAATGTAAAATATTATTTATATTGTACTCGTGTAAGAGTTTCACAGCGGAAAGATAACATTCGCAAATACGAAGCTGATTGTTTATTGTTTTTGTGCAACTATTATGTACAATTGTGAGAATGTTAAGTTCAGCTCAATTTTCCAGTCACTAGGGATGTACATAAACCTTTATGAATCTTTAATGAGCACGTAAGCAATATACATAATCGCATGTTTCGAATAACTGGAAGACTAAATCTCAACAGCACCTTAGCATGCAAAAGTTTCATTTTAACTCATATTGTTCATTTTAACGTCAACAAATTGTACATTTTAGTCTATTTTTAAAATCTATAATTAAGAAATATTTGCAAAACTAGAGAAATACGAAGTTTTATACACACACACATGTGAAGATTTAATAATGATACAATAGTCCATAAGTAACATTTGCGAATTTATATAAAAAGCGAATATGTGTGTCGTGTGTGTTGTGTGCGTGTTTGTAAAGAATATTACTTTTTAAGTATATAAATATAAATTTTTTTTTGAAGATTTTTGTCTTCGGTTTTTATTAATCTTCTTTATATCAAGATTTATTTTTCTACTTACCACCGCAATCATAATTACTAATTATCAAGATATCAAGCCAACGGCTGCTTACCTGCAATAAATCAAAACGAGATTCACGTTATCTTTTATTCGAACATCGATTAGCAAAATCAATACTTATAGCTCGGTGCCGTCCGCGCATAAAAACCATCACCGTGATTCGTGAGACTCGCGCGGCTTTATTGCGAGCGAGCATCTAAAATCCGTGTGTAAAGTTTAACGAGTTTCGCTTCTAGCGTTACTTAATGTTTGCAAAAAGATCAGCAAAACGTTAGCTTGTCCTTTGTCTATCGTAAAACGAACTGAAACAGCTGTGGCGGGAAAAGAGAAATCTTGTACAATAGACCCTTAAAACGGCATTACTCCGTTCGGTAACTAGACATTTGCAAAATTTCGTAAGCTTCCCTTGAATGATGAGATAGAAACATGCTATTGCCATATTAAACAATTTCAGGCCCTTCGTTGTACCACAATATATATTATATCATTCATTAATATTATATCATATAATAATAATAAACTTGCAAACATTGATTTTATCTTCCAATATTCTTCAATTTTTTTCTCTTTTTTTCTTCCGGATATTACATGTTGTTATTTAATCTACGTATATTTATTTGGAAACTATAATTAATACATATTATATTTATATTATTTCTTATTGAATATTCATATTTATAAAAAAAAGTTAAACAATTTTTCCAAGTTTGCAGGTTCTTAAAACTTCTGAAAATTTGACTCAATCACCTCGAGTTTCAATGTCATTTTCAAATAATTTCAAATTCCTGAAAATTTTTATTATTTCCAAGACTTATCCTCGTTTCGTGCAGATTTGAGGCTTTGGTCATACATTTAATATGACCCGATATAGACAGCCCGTTCTTCGTTACTCGCGCGAAAATCACTTCGCGGCGTGTAACACACGTCGAGGATTTCAATAAATAAGACCCGTAGGCATTCTCCAACCCAACGTCGGTTGTAAAGAGCCGATAAGATCGGTAGCTAAATAATCACCTTGACTGTTACGGTCGTGATGCACATTTTCGCGACGTGCATGTATGCGTGCCGCGGATGAATCGCATACGCTCGCACGTAAGTGTGTAAAGAACGCGCGAGAGTTAACGAAATCGCGTTTATATACGCTCTATAGCACCGGTCGAGATTTATCTGCCACTTATCGCGACGTACGCCAGAATCGCGCTGACTTTTTAGATGCCTGGCTGTACACCGCGACATCTGGTAAGAAGACAATCTCGAGATAGCTCTCACCAACCAATCGGTCCCTTCGGCTTTCCTTCACTGATGCCAGCTCTTCGTGGTTTCTCATCTCTGACTCTGACAGCGTGTCTCCATTACTGTCATCCAATTGGAATTTCGAAAATAAATAACGAAAGCACACTATTTTGATCGATTATTATCAGTTGCATGATTTCTTAATAATTTCGTCGAATTTCGTCGAATTTTATTTACAGATACTGACGTAATATTACGACTCAATGATTTCACATTAATCAATGGACAAAACGTATAAACAATACGTTATAATAAAAGAATGTCATTTCTTAACCTTTCGACTTCTGTGTTGATTTCCCAGATATAACTCTCAGGTGGATGAATTGATCTCAAAAAATTTTCTGTATATATAATAGCATGTTTATGATATTAAAAAATTTCATTAAAATTATATAGTAAATAAAGATATAAAGATATAAAATAATACATTAATTTTTATTCATAAATGCATAAAATCTTCTTATCAAAATCTTCTAGTAAAATGATTCTGAAAAAATCATTTTTGTCAACTCATTTTGAGCAACTCGCCTTGCTTGGAAATTGAAAGATTGAAATATGTAATATATACGTATAATTTTATTGATTATTTCTTGATTATTTCTTTTATACTATTCTGAAATCTATACACTTTCCTACATATATATATATTTTCTCTCAACTTGACATCACACAATTAATAAGTGATCTATACGTGAAATACATAAATCATCCAAAGCAAATGAACATATCGCCCATTATCATCGGTTGTAGCAACTCAAACTTGTGTTTGTTACATCGTGATGTCGAAGCAAATATTTGCTGAGTTTGTGTATGCAAGCGGCAAACCGGGGCCCAAATCACAGTGGCCCGTTTGTTCTTGGGCGCATCAGGGCGCCCTTTCACGGTTCTCAATCTCAACGGTCCGTCAATTCGCTCCGCAGGCGATGCAGCCGCTCGCGAAATTCGCATTGCCCTGCGTTTTTGTTGCATTCCGCGCGCATAACGGAACGTAACGCCAACGATCGACAGATCACCGTTAAAACTTAATGTACGCGCGTTTACGTATGTGCCGGCGCGGCGTAATTAGCGCTTTTAACCGGGTCAGCTATATTCGTCGTGGCAATGCGCGCAAGAACGCGAAATTAACAGGCGAAAGGATTATCTCAATGACAAGAAATTAATTGATCGAAAACAAATAAATAAATTTAATCGAAGCTTAAATTAATTTTTTCATGGATTTAAGAAAATCACAAAGCTCTTCTGATCGATTAACTTCAATTCAAAGTATTTATCGTACAATTCTACTCATTTAGATTAATAATTAAAGTCTACAAAATTGTATATGATAATTATTACTTTACATTGTTAGTAATCCTTTCTGCGACTCGTAGATCCGACGGATGCATCGCACGCGAGCTGGTTTATAACGAAAATTAGAAAGACATAAACGTAATTTATGTCCGTATGCCGTCACGCGTTTCAACCTCGACGAAGATAAAACCTTTCTTTTCACGAAGATCCCGAGTTACCGTGCCATCATCGTGAACTCTCAGTGTCTAAAATCAACTCTCACGCGTGGGGGGAGCATAAAATATATAGCGTATTTTACGACAATTTTTATAGTTTCCCCTAGCAACGTCAAGATCATTTTGTTCTGCCTCCTCAATCCCTGTACGTCTACGAGGATACATTTTGTATCGCATTTTTGGATAACGATAGAAAGAAAGAAAGAAGCATCTAACTTCGTTATAATAAAGTTTAAAAGCACTTCCATCCCTTTTCCCTTTCTTCCATCTCGAGCTCGTAAAATGCAACGCAGCTAGCATTCTCGATTTATATCTGTGGTTGCTTTACCATCGAAATTCTTGGGGCAATCCCGATTGGATAATATAAGAATCATTCGTGAAGAAAAGAAGAAAAGAAGAAGAAATGTCTTGGGAGGGTTCGAAGGAAGCTATGGTGTAAACTTTTATATATTGAAAATATTTCATGTTATTTGGTCTACGTCTTCTGGTAGAAGTATAGAAAAGAATAATATTATATTTCATTATATTGAAGAAAAAAATCACGTTACGCGAATATATATTAAATTATCTTATTAATTTAAATTATTGCCTTCGTATGTTTTTTTATGAATGATTCATGAGTTGATATGTTTTTATTTATTAAATTTGGATTACTTTATATATGTAAGATAATACGCAGTACGATTGTCGATGGTCGATTTTGTTCTTCCTCTTCTTTTCCTTTTTTATCGAGACGTTGCTTTCAATATAAATCAAAAAGAAAATATCAAATATGTCACACAAACCGCCTATGTGATTCTACTTACGATATTTCGAAGACTTCAACGTTCTATGTGAAATAGAAATCCTTTTTGAAGCTCAATTTCTTTAGCTTGGAAATATGAGATGTTACACCGATCAGCCTCTTGAATCTGATCCATCGTCGTATCAGTTTAGATCTCGTGACGGCAGAAGTGTTGACATTTTTAATCCCTTCTGAAACGAACTGAGCTCGCCGATCATTTCGTGTATCTTAAAATGATCTCTTACGCAGACGTACAATGATTTAGGAGGAATATTCACAGAAAACCCATTTTTATTTTCGTCATAATAAAATATCATTAGATCGATAAATAAAAACTCGAGAAAAAAAAGGCAGAAGAAAACCGAGAATATTTTTTCTTTTTAGACAAAATATGACATTAATTTTTATCAAAATCTATTACGAATCTAAGAATCTTTCAAAGCTCAAGATGAAAAGTGATACGTTGCTGCTAAGGAGATGATTCCTTATTTGGAATTATTTCTTAACATTACTGTTAAGAGATAAAATTATTGTACAAATTGTTGTTACATATCGTAATAATAATATAAAATATAATTGTTTCCTGTATAACTTTAATATAATCATGTAGCTATATGTCATATAGCTATAATCTAATCAAGATTGTATATAATTATACACGGCACACAATTTTTGCATTTTGATAATATATTTTGATAATATATATTATTTGCATATACATTAGGAATCGCGACATAATCTTTAATATCAAATAAGAACACATATTCGTAGTGTTAATAGAGTAACTGTTGCATTCTCACCGCCCATTTAACAATCGCACAAGCAAAAAGATGCACAGGGAAAGTTTTTAGTAGTTTAAATTCATTATCACGTACACTCCGTCTCAAGTGGAAATCAGGTAGAGAAAAAAGGGGGGGGACACGCGAGAGAGAGGTATCCTATTATCACGGCACGTTATCGTTAAGCAAATTTATGATCCGAGCTTATAATCGTCCGGCTCCATCCGTTCGTCGATTTATCACCTTTAACATCCGTAATTATAGCTCGATTGTTTCTCTCCCGTGTCCCCCCTTTCACCTTCAACCATGGTTCAGCCATGGTGCCTCATCCACGTAGCGCGATTATGCATCCTGAGTGTGCATCATCGATTACAGAGCGTAAGAAGTCGTCTTGTATGTAAGAAATCTCGTTTTCTTCCTTAAATTTTTTTTTTTTTTTTTTTTCAAAAGTATCGATGTCACTTTGATCATTATTGATGATACGTTTAAAGAGAAATTCTCACAACAATAAAACATTTGTCAACGTTCGTTTACGTTTTTTGCAAAAGTACTTATAGTTCGTGAAGAAAATATCCCGTTAACGACAATATTCCTGTTATTTCAAGGATAAATAAAAGGATATCGATGTCTGTTTAGTGGCACGTACTAACGTTACGGCAATGCCTTGAGCGAGATATAACGGAGGGAGAGAAAGAAAAATGAGGCACAGCGCGTGCAACGTTGCATAATGCGGGTGCAACGGTTGTGATAAATAAGCGATATGGCTTGGGTTAATTTGTGGATTCATCACGGAGGATCTGGCGGACGAGGTCCACTGCACCACGCCCAGGTAAAAAGAATCATCGTCGGGGCACCTGAGGCGTCTCTCTCGTGCCGTACCTCTAATCTTAATTATTGCGTGAGCCGTCACGAATGCCCCTATGAACTTGAGTATGCTACATCTCTTGCACGAATGATCGATCGTCAATGTATTGCCCTATAGAATAGTGATATGTTCCAAAGGATAGTAAAATTCTATATAAAAATAAGTGGAGTCTATATAAAAATATTTTATGTATAAAATATTTATAAAATTTATTTATAAAATATCCTTAAAAATACGAAAAATATATAATATTCCTCATTATTTCACTTTAATATCTTGAAACGTTAGTGATGTTTTCGCAGATAAAAGCCGAGTCAGATAGCCAAGAATAGATGTATAAGAGGTAGCTTATATCGTTTGCTTCACTTAAATTATATATATTACCCTAAAAAAAAAATCTCTTTAAAAAAGAAAAAATGTACGCCAACTGTATAAAAAGAATATTGAATATTACATTCCTTTTAATAAAAAACGAATATCAAATAAATGCAATTAACTATTTTGCAATTAAGTATTTCATAACGCAAGATAGATTGAAAGTTGACTAAAATGGTCAACTGGATTATATAGTGAAGAAAAAACTTGATAGCTGGGCGTTATCCAGAATCGCCTGATAAAAATTATTTTATATTTTCATATAACATAAGAAAAGGAGAGGGACTATAAAATTTGAAAAAAATTTCTATAAAAACATTTCGTATCTCTATTTCAGATATGAAAAGATCATCGTACATATAAAATATTGTACTTGGACTAAAATATAGAAGATCAGCTAAAATATAGGCCAGAAGCGTTTATAATTTCTTTGATGTTTATTCGGAGAGTCCTGAACTCATCACGTAACATCTAAACGAGAATTCTGTTTTTGAGTCCTGAAAATTACATGTATTAAAATGTAACAATATATTACTATATATATTATTATATATATTATTATATATATATATATATTAAGATTTATTTATATATTTATTTAACATTTATTTAAATGCATTTTTATTTAATTAATTCAAGTATAAAAATAATTCAATAAAAATAATAAAGTCAGTTATTTACTAAAGAAATAAATATTTAACGAAAGAAAAAAGCAAAGCTTACAGCATCTGTAAAATGTATTCTAAACAGATTTTGATTATATATAAACAACACACATATCAGATTCACGTTAATTAAGTTAAAATCAAAATTAATTAAAGGACTAAGTTTAATATTTGGGTCTCGACTTGAACTCATCAAAACTTTGCTCTGCTGTGAGCTATAAGACCGACATTCTCGAATCAAATACCCCAATTCCAGGGTTCGATACAATTTGCACTTCTCGGCCGATTTTCAATTCGACTCCGCCTTTCGTTACTCTTCTCATTTCTTCGCGCGCAGTTCAATGTCGCTCAACATTTAGGAACGTATGAAACTCGTAGACAGAGATCCATCTGTTTTGGATGCTCACGTTTTAAACTTCATTCTATTTTTCTTTTTTTCAGTCATTACTAACTAATTATCAGTTTATTTAGATTTACAACGCCTGTTTATTGCCGATGTAATACTAAAAGTCCTAAGAAAGTGTATTGATGTATGTCAAAAAATCCTTCCTCTATTACGAAAAATTTATTGAATACGTTTGAAAGCTTAGAAGCAATGTACAAAAAATTATTTCCTGATAATATTTATATACTGTTTCAGCAAGGAAGAAGAATCTGTTAAATTCTCATTTATAGAATATGGCTAATATCTCGCGTACCTGTGAAAACTAAGTGACCTGTCTGGAGAACTCGCCTAACATTCTCGAGCAGATAAAAAAAGCTGCAACGTGTATCTCGAACTCAGCATGTCAACACAATAAATTATCTAAAAAACATAAAATCTGGAACATAGATTGTATTTAAATGTACAAAAAGTATGATAAAATGAGTTCGAAGGAAGTGATATAATTCAATTATTAATAATGAATTATTAATAATGTTATATCAAATATTTTCTTCAAACTCGTTCTTTTCATACTTTCCGATTTGCTGCTGGGAATAAATAAGCAAAATAAGCATGTAAGTCCTCAAGCGGAGAATATTTATCGACAAATGGAAAATTATGATTATGAATATATATAGATGTTTTAAGTTGCAGATTTTTTTGTCAGATAGGACTCTGTGCCTTTTATATACATTTGAATACTGGCGATACTATGTGATCATAATTTCTTATTTATTGATAAATAATCCGTTTGTGTAATAAAATAATTTTGAATGCGAACGTGGCGTAGCAGGCAGCGCACGAGACTGTTATGTCAAAGATCCCAGGCAGAACGGAAAAATTTTTCGAACGCTTGTAGCTCCTCTCGGCAGACAATGGCAAACCATCAAGAATATCCTTGCCAAATACATTTTTCTAAACAAAATCGTCATTCGGAATCGACGTTAAACAGTAAATGCCTTATGACTGTGTATCAATGTGCGCATCGTAGGGATATGAGAGAAATCACCAAGTTCAGGGACAATAGAATTGAGGATATTGCTATTTACCTCTTTTAAATTTGTAGATGGTTGAAATGTTTTCATCTCTCGGCTCACCTTTTTCACTTTTTCTCACTTTTCTACAAAAAAACTCATTTTTCTTATTTGTTTTTATGTAGGTGTATATTACTGTTCATAAATTCAGGAACGCTTGCAATTGTCTCGCATTTTACAAAACTTAAATATCTCGATGAAAAAAAAATTGTGGAAAAATTTAAAAAAATGCAATGTGAAGGCAAAAAATAGAGCTTCAAAATGGCGTTTGAATTTTTATATTTGCGACATTTTTTTTCCTGAATTACTTATATATATATATATATATATATATATATATATATCTATATATAAAATTAAAATTTGATTTTAATATCTCTAATCGAGCTGCGACTCCCCGTGTTGAGCGAGCGTGATCTTTAAAGGTATCATCGAAGGAGACACCCGAGAAGGTTATCCCGCACAGCCCGTCTCCTTACTCTTAATTATTATCCCGAAGCCCTCACGCTGATGTGGTTCGTATACGCAAGTCGGCATGCACCCGGCATTTAAATTTAAATTTGTACAACATAGTCTCGTCATCACACCACGACTGTAATATCGCCGCAATAGCTATAATGGTGATCTTATTTGTACAAGTGCCCCATAAACGCGAAGAATAATTTTGTGCTACTATGCGACCAAGTCCTCGCCGAGGCAACTTTGCGTCGCACTTTCGTGCCGCAGAATTATTGCCGCCGTTCTGAGATAATAATTATGATGTCGAGTTTTAAA
>Ga0157364_1007528_pt1 | contig 11268 bp, 11 predicted proteins | sample AttsexASBM2_FD_111476 | JGI IMG/M metagenome (GOLD analysis project Ga0157364, IMG submission 111476) | Fungus gardens microbial communities from leaf cutter ant in Ribeirão Preto, State of São Paulo, Brazil - Atta sexdens ASBM2 | ecosystem: Host-associated > Fungi > Mycelium > Unclassified ...
GATGGGAGAAAGTAGTGGCCAGCGATGGACAATACTTTGAATCATAAATGTATAACCAGTTTTTTACAATAAAGTCTCGAATTTCGGAAAAAAACGGCGGAAGCAAAGTTGTACACCTAATATTGAATAACAGAAAATATTAATCCTACACAAATATTCGATATAAATTACAGCGAACTGATAATAAATGAAAACATGTGATTAAAACATGTTGACAATTAATGGTTCCGCAACATCAATAAAAATATATGTATATATGTATATGATATATATATATGATAAACGCGTATGAATATATATATAAGATGATAATTCTTCAATCAGAATATCTTCCTTCTTGCTGTTATACTTGTTAATAAGATAAAAACATATCATAATTGATGATATTAGCATCGAGTTAAACACGTTTAATACATTAATTCGTTAATTATTATAATTTAATTAATATATAAAAAGATGACTAAAATTATAATATAACAGAAAATAAATCAAAAGCGTAGATTAAATTATTTCGGAAAAATCGGTTTTAGAAACTAAAATACTTTTTTAAATATTTTAAAAAGACAGATATATAATATAACCGTATTATTTACTTATAAAATAGTTAATTATATAAGAAATGCAAAATTTATGGTATTTATTGGTTTTCAGTCTAAATGGCTGTTGAGCTGCAATTAAAATTTATATCTTAATATTTATATGTATAATTATATATATGGCTAAAGAAATTTTTATTCTGATAAAAGTTGTATTTTATTAAAGATTTACATATGTAAATGTATTATGTACTACACAAAATAAATACAATAAAGATTCACTTCTCGCAGCAGCTTCTGAAAATATATTTGATCGCGAAAATAATTGTGGAGCACAAATAAAATCGTTTCTTGGAATTATAGATTTCGAAAGTGTATTGATTTTAACATTTACTGAAGATTCGATAAAGATGGAATAAATTAACAACAGTTAACAATTATAGAAAAGGGGGATTAAAAAAATAGAAATAACACATAAATCTTATCATTAAATAAAATATTACCATCAATTTACCCAGTAAATTCGAATAATAAAGATAACAATGTCAATTTTTCTTGTCATATATTATATTATAACGTAGATCAATTATTTGATATTAATATCAAAATTTCATAATTATACGATTAATAAAGGTATTCCTCTTAAGATAAAAGCAGAGTTTTTCTTTTCAAACGTAAAATAAACTTTTATCTTTATTATCAATTACATCCTCTTGTATTGTATTTATTGTTAAGGAATAATATTTATATTGAAGATAAAAATAATTTATTATAGAAAGAGATTATGCATTAAAAGATCGTAAGTGTAAATATGTTTTTCAGAAACATTAACTATTTTTGATTGACTAATAATTTTGAAAAGATAAATATTTGGCAGTGTTCTAATAGAGCAAAAAGAATGAAATATCGCTACTGCAATGCGATAAGATATGAAGTAATAATCGTATAAAACATTTTTCTAAAATTAAATTATTTTATTGTAGTTACGTTATGTATGCTCCAATTTAATATATATCAGTTATCTTTCTTAAAACTTATTTTCTCTCTGTAAAAGTTATGCTTCACATATACATTATATAGCCAAATTACATATATATAATACACATCACACACACACACACACACACACGCGCGCGCGCGCGCGCACATGTAAGGCGCGATGAATCAATGATTGAAGAAAGACACTAAATGTTATTAAGAAATTTAATATCACGTCACTTAATATTTTTAATAAATGTACAAAATGTTTTACTAGCTAATACATGTAATGATGTAATTATAAAATTACATGACAAAAATTTTTTAAAACAGACTATATACCAATTGTTGATATTTGTAGTGTCATTAATTAATCTCACATTATATATTATCATCAATGCCATCTTATTTTATATAAAATAGCACATCTAATAAATTCTTACTATATATATGTAAATTAAACTTTTACAACTTTTAAAATTTATTTAAAAGAACATAGCATGATATATATGACAATATCTTATACATGTTAAATATATTATATATATTTAAATAAAATCACAATTAGGTTTTAAAAGTGCTAATATTAAAAAATGTAATATACGAGTTATTATATATCAACTCTCACTGTATTGTTTAAATACAATATTTACTTAATTAAATACATAATATTTATTAACAGGCCTATTCTTTGTATCTGAACTAATATATAGTATTATACTTAAAAAAATAGATATATATTTAAATTTTGATGAAAACGAAATGAAAGTTTTAGTAGCATTGTATGGGATTTATTTAACATATTTGGATGGTACCATGATCTTTTTAATGGAATTTAGTTAAGAAAAAGAAAGTTTTAATGCAGCGACAAAGAATAGACCCGCTAGATCTAAGTGATAGTCTCAAAAAATTTAGAAGAAACAAATTAATGCAACAGAGGAATGTATTTCCTTCAAAATCGACACGAACTTTCCGGACGACCCAATATTAAAAAATATAGTTTGCATATTTAAAAAGATAAAAAAATTTAAGTTACTTATTTAAAAAAAGTATATATTGCGCTTAATTACATTTTGTTATTGTAAATAGAAATCAATGTGAAATCAATAAGAGTAGCATTTATCTAAACTAAATTTTAAGCAAAATATGCTTTCCCAAATGTATAAAATAGATCATTCAATATTTAAGTTTTATTAAAAGTAATAGAAAGTATTGTAATATAGTATGCATATATATTTATCATATTTTTCATAATTTCTAAATTTATTAAATGATTTTAATGTACATCAGGAATCTCCATAAATTCGGAGTAACAAGAGAGAAAACTTTATATATTAATATCTTATTTAATAATAAATAATACCTTCTTATTTATCTGTCTTTTAGCATTAATTTACTGATCCTGATAATAATTCTATAACTAAAATATGCTTCGCTATCAGCAACATTGCAATAATTTATGAAACAATTCACGCAGTTTGCATTAATTCTATAATTATAATAATAAGTAAGTTGTAGCCTTGTCTTTCCTTAAAAGTACTAATTTCTTGTTATATTGACTTTACTATATAATATAATATTATATGCAAAAATTCTATTGATTTAATGCATCAAATTCCATATTTGGATGTTATCCCACTTGGTCCAACAAATGTTGACAAGTTGACAAAATCTTTATATGATCTTCAATGTTAGACACTGTCATCTAAAAAAAAATATTCATTTTATTTATTTTACAAAGTTGTACTTTTACATATATGAAACTATAATTAGTTAGAATACAACTAATTGCACATGTTATACAGGACAAGGATTTAACAATATGATAAAAATACTAGACTTTGAAATGTGTAATATAAAGCAATTTTTCTTACCATGATACCACCATTTTGTCTTTTTTGGATTCTTGTTGCAAGTTTTCACATAAAAGGTATTGTCAGGTGGTCTCTTCTACATGGAAAGTACGTATGTACGTTATGTATCGAATTACAATTAAAGCTCATATATATTTTAACAATTAAATCTCACACCTTTTCTTTACAGCTGCTTAGCATAGAAATGATACTCAGACAGATGCTTTGCACACTGAGAGCAGGAGACCAATCTTCGGTTAATATGGATAAACAAATATGACCATTACTATAAACATGTGGATGTACAGGGATATTTCCACCAATAAAAGTCACTTCTGGCGAATCAAACGGATATTTTGAACTAAACTTAAATTGAAGCTGAAATTGTTCCCCCTCGTACAGCGTGCCCTTAGCACCTTCCATGTGGACGATCCATTGCGTCAAATTTTGTCCAGCCAATTCTGCATCAACATGTACACCTGGTGGAGGCTCACGTATTAAAGACATCAACTCCTTCTGCAGTCTCCTCTAGGATATTAAACAAATTCATTGAATGTAATATTTCTTTATATTAAACAATCTTGTAGAAGAAACTTTAATTAAAGATGTATAATATAAATGTTTTTTTTAGAGATAAGAGATACATATTAATGTCTATATAAATAAATAATTTTATATAAAGATCTCTATTCAGCATATAAATAATATAAACTAAATAATATAAACTAAATAATATAAACACAGAAGTTATTATAAAAAACAACATATCAAACAATCTTATGGAAGAAACTATAATCCTTTGTTCAAAAAAGTATAATGTAAATATATTTTTCTTACAGATATGTATATCAATATCTATGTCGACAATTTTATTTTTAAAGATTTCTATTTAGCATATGTTAAGTAATAATAAATTATTAGCATATGTTAAACAACATATGTTAATATAAACAACAGAGAGAGTGTTGTAAAGTTATTGTACAAAAAATTAAACTGCATTATTTGAGCCATTTATGGTAAATAGCAAAAAATTAAAAATTATTAATTAATGTGTGTTTAAAGATGAATACAATCGCACTATGACAATAAAAATCTTTGTTCATAAAACTCTTCGTCCAAAGTACATTCGTTCAATTCCTAAATTAAGAATGACTGCATCAATAACGAGCGATTGACAATTCATATTATTCAGTGATAACGATCTGATAAGCAATAGCGAACAGGTTCTTGCCGAGTCCATACGTTTTCCATTTTGTCTCGCAATGTCCGTCAAAATTATGCTCGATTGTTCGATTCTCTCGTGAGTCGCAAATAAAATAGATGCTCTATCTAATCTTTCTTTCAATTTTTCGATTGTTTCCCGATTACACAGCTGGCGTCCCTGGGATTACACGGGTAGAAAATTACAGGGGATGGAAAACCTTCAACGTACCTTCGACGGGGACGTTGCTGCCATTGTCGCTAAAGTACTCTCCATCGAAAAACATAACCGCGGCCTGTTCGCGGAGCAGGCACACGTCTCTCTGCCGCTGTACCTTCGGGAGGAGACTCGTGTCCTACGTTCGTCCGCGGTCTCGCATTCTCGCGCAGAAGGGTGGCAGAAGTGAAACAAGAACCGGATCGTAGGGAGAAACAGAATAAACCGACCGGACGCTGACAGTTCTGCTAGAACCTCCGAAGCGTCGGCAGCTGTATTCGGCGATACAGCCGAATGAGCCGAGCTGTCGCGAGGCGCACAGCGCACGATCGTAGTTGCACTACTCACACACATACACAGTGTGAAATTCGCGTGTATAGCCGTATATATGTATGACTCGTAACGGTACTTTTTACAATACAAGGATGCGGATAGAAGCGAATAGCGCCGCGATCGGTCGTACGTGGTCGTCCGATTCCGATAAAAAGGAATCTGTCAGATGACGGAACGTCCGTGAGAAAATAAAAGACGGTGAAGATGGAAAATGCGTGACGCGCGGAATTAATGGAGTTTTAATTCTCTCCCTCAAATGTCAATAGAACATAGCGCGCGATATTGACACACTGTAGAGACTCTTTCAATAATTTATAACAGCTCGCCGCGACTCCGAGGTGAGGACGGTGAGAAATCGATGCCTTACAGACGTCAAAATACGAAATATACGATTCGGTCTTCAAAAATGTGCGCGCGTTCTATTCGGAAACGGCTGACCGGATGTTGACCACGTGATCACGTGATAAAAATAAACGAATATCAAACGTCAATTTCAATCACGTGATTGAGCGTCAACATGGGTCTGTTCTTTTTAAAAGTTAAAAGGCCTATTCGTTCTTTTTGACTGAATCACCGACGAGGTACTATTAAAGACCGACATTCTTACGGGAGTTCTTGTAAATATTGAACTGATTAATGTCCGTTACCAATGTAGATTAACTTTAATCTCGATTCAACTTACTCTTCGTCTTTTCTAGGGAGCTTTCCAACAAAGACATAGATCGACTCAAGCGTCATTCTGTCTTTGTTTCTTACTAATTATTGAACAAGGACAGGGTGACTTGGTCAATTGTGTCTGGAATCTCTCCGTTCATATTAGTAGATTATTTCGAAAGATAATCGGCATGCTTCTATCCTGTAGTCACATAATTCTCAAACTGAAAATGGATGTAGCGGTAGTGTATTTCGGGTATTTCGGGAAGCGGTTTAATTGCGCATTGTAGCAATTGCTCGTTACCAATCACAGCAACTTCTGCGTAAGGAATTTTGAACTTTTTTTTAGCGCTGTGATTGGCTTGTGCGCTGTGATTGGCTTGGATCGTGGGCAATTGCCATTCGATATTTCGACGGTAATAGGAAAAAGACCTAGCTCCTTTCAGGTTTTTCTCTGCCATGGGTTTTCCAAAACCGTGTTTCGAATCCATTTTCAGACTTTGAGTTTGATCTCCTTATTAAGTACTCCGTGTGAATAGTCCACAGATGGAAAGGGCAGAGATTTAGAAAGAGATACACTGACCTAATTTCCACTGAGGGATCAGAATGTAAGAATCAACCAACTATAGGTGAACATTCCCCTGTCGTTCGACTGTAACAAGGGAATGTTCGATTGTTGATTGATTTTTTACCCCGATGGAAACTAAGGCATTGTCCAATTGCACACCAACTGGCTTTACAACAAGAGACATGCTTTTCATTTGATGGCACAAGTCGACATAAATGTCGTTCTATCTTTGTCACTCTCTGAATGTCAAGATAGAACAGCACTTGTGTTGACTAGTCATTAAATGGAAAACACCCATAGATGACATGATGTGGCACGATGAATCGTTGTATCCTTGTTGTTCGTCAATGTTAAACAAAAATGGGGTAATCATCATATCGATTGTACAGTATCGCTTGTTGGAAAGCTCCTCATGTTATCCTTTCCACCATGATGGTATCTTAAAAAAAAATTATTTAACAAACTTAATTGAAGATGACTACAAGAAGACTACATCATTTGTTATTAAATAAAAATAATTGTGAAATTTTATACATGGAATAGAGTATAAAAATCTAAGATCTCTTTCTTTTATTTCATAGAAAACTTTGACCACCATTCTACAAAAATATAAAATAGATTTTATTCAATGAATTTAATTGTTTCATAAATTTCAACAGCACATTTTATGTAACAATTGTACAAAAAAAGCTTCCAATTTATTCAATTTTCGTATTTTTGCAATTCTATTTCTTCAAACAACAATTCCAACATGTCTCTATCTATCCACTGTCATCGCATGCTAATGAAAGTGAAGCATTTTTTAGTATCAATACTTGTAAATTGCACAGTGCTTCTTCCAATCTGAAAAATACAAATACAAATGAATAAATAATATATAATCCATAAGTGTTAATATATATTAATTCAAAATAAATTAATTAAAAAAGAAAAATATTTGCAACGTACTTTTTTTGAAGATTTTTTATTTCGTCACATGTTTCAGTAAAATTCTTCAATCCAGCATTAACAGCACAATACATTTCGCCTTTTGATCCTATTAGATTTGCAGTGTTTCTTAAAACATTTGAACATTTATTTAATATTTCTTGAGTCTCTTTCCATTCAATTTGTGTTTCAGGAAGTATTATGCCATTACATCGCAATACATCCAGAGGTTCCAAGAGAAAATACAACTTGGATAACATATTTTTTACAATCTTAAATGTTTCATCTTCTATAAAAAAATGTAAATATAAAGAACAAATAGTTTAATTTAATTTATATATATATATATAAATCTTACCAGTATATTTTGTCATTGCAATCAGTTGAACATCTGCTTCTTTTTGTGCTAAACTTAAATTTATTATATCACGTTCTCTTGTTTTAATTTTAATCAATTTTTGTGTATCTTGATCAATCTCTTGTGCTATGGTAGCCATTTGCATAATCATTAGACGTTTTTTCTCTAGAATTTTCTTCTTCATTATGAGATCCATCATCATAGTTTGTAAATATTCATCATAAAGAAGTCCAAGTTCTAATTCTTCGCTGTCCATTTTCTTTTGTGCATCCAATATTATCTGTGACGGCATGATTGGCTGCTTGTCTACAACAATCTTCTTTCTCGGCACTTCTATATGTAACACAATATTAAAATGTAATAATAAATAAAACAATATCAAAAAAATTCAGTAAAAAAAAAGTTGTCGATAAAGCTCTCACTCTGTAACTGTGCAATGTCACTTGGCATCAAAGTTACTCTACTACGAGAAGTGACTCTAGAAATATTATGTAAAGCAGATAAGGTAGTATCCGACAGATTTCTTGCAACATCTGGTGTACTTGCAGCATTGCGAATTCTACAAAAACATGCATTGTATTAATTTGTATGTATGTATTTATTGAAATTGATGAAATTTTTCATCTAATTCAAATATAATTTGCAACAAAACAATAATTTTACTTTCGAATAGTTCCTAATTTTGGAGTATTTTTTTTCTCTTCCTGCATTGTTTGTTGTCATAGACTTGACACTTGATTTGAATATTTTTATTATTGCAGAAACTTTTCTTCTCGTTTAGTTTTCTGTTATTTTACCCGTTGTGTATTTCCTGTTTATTTTATCTTTTCCCTTTAACTCTGTCACCTCTATACGCGTACGTCAAAGTTGATGAGGTGTATGTACGTTGAAGTATAAATAATTCTTCTTTGTTTAACAAAACCTGATTCCTTGGAACTTTAGCGTTTTTCACTGGCAGAACTAGTGCACATTAAAGCTATTGTATATTAATTTAGACCCCATCTCACCAACTCCGATTAAGCTAATCAGTTGATTAAATATCAACTGTGATTGGTCAATTCTGCTGAACAGCAATGCGATTGATAAGTTCCAATGCATTGATCAATCAATTAGGTTAATCGAAGTTTATGAGACCGATTCTTAATCTAAATATAAAAGTGAGATATCTTAATTAATAAAATATCCAATGTATATTTTATCAAATACCATAATAAAAATGTCTTTGCGGAGGATTCGCGGTTTAATTCGTTTCTATATTTTTATTAAACACGTCTTTACGTTGATTTGTGTACAATGTCTTTAAAGTGCATTGAGTGCGCACCAGCTCTGCTAGTGAAAAACGCTATTAAAACAAGGTTCCTCAGATCCCATTTTTAAAAGAAACGATAAGTGAAAAACTATAGAAAAATATTATAGTGTGTGTAAACGTATACTATAAAGTCCTGTGCACAATAAAAGGAAAAATTAGGAATAAAGAATAAACGATTTCAAACTGTATATTCCGATGTATACGATTTCTGATAGATTAAAGTTGTTTATTCCTAATTTTCTTTATTCCTAATTCCTTATTCCTTTTATTGTGTGTCGCTTTTTATTGTGTGTCGCAGGGCCTAAAACCTGCGGCACATAATGTTTGTTTTCCTGCTGGATTGCTAGTTGGATTAAAATTTTGCCATCGCACTGGCTGTGATGCTGTCAGTGCAATACGGTGGCAAGATTCTAATCCAGCTACGGACATACATGATAGAAGCATGTACTATACTCTTTCGAAAATGCTTCTATCTTGTAGTCACATAGGCCTAGTTTCTACCAAGGATTTAAACCGGATCAGAATGTAAGAATCAACCAATTACAAGCATTCCCCTGTCGTTTGACTGTAACAGGAGAATACTCGACTGTAATTGGTTCTTCATTCTGATCCGATTTAAACCCTCGATGGAAACTAGATCATAGGCTGCGTTCAACGAACTTAACAGTTGAGTTGAACGCTTGCTGTTATTTCTTTTAGATCATTCAATCAACATGTTAGATCTGAAAGAATATATCAATTGCAGCGAGCGCTCACTCAACTGTTAAATTGAGTCCGCAGTTTCCAAACTGAAAATGGATGGACTGAAATGGATTCTTTATTCCCTGTTTCCTATCATTGTGCGCAGCCCTTTAATGTATGATTTTGACGGTAAAAGACCAGGAAAAAGGCCATAGAATTTGTAGTAATGGAGCCGGAATAACTTATTCAAGTAGTAGTGGAAGGTGTAAGCAAGATTTGGATATCAATCATGAAATTTTAACTCTAGGATGGAAAGTGGAAAGTGAAAATTTTAACCATTAAAAATTTTTCACTTTTCGCTTTTCATTCTAAGAAAGTTTCATGATTGATATCACTCACTGCTTAGATAAGTTATTTCGGTTCCATTATTATAAGTTTTATGGCCTTTTTCCTATCGTCAAAATCACTCATATAAGTTTTATATAAAAGGTCAGCATAGTCCCTCTCAGGTTTCTCTCTGCCTAAAGATTTAGTACAGACATGAACCATATCTACTTTCGACGATACGATTTTATCGATTTGCCAGAAAATGTAGGCACGTAGTTCCCGAATTAAAAATGGATGTACTGGCGATAGTGTAGTGATATGGGCAATTTTGATGGTAACAGGAAAAAAAGCCGGCATGGCCTTTCTCAGGTTTCTCTTTGGCGACACAATGGTCATCTGTTGTTCATGACTATAGGCTGAAAATATTTTTGTGGATGACGTTCTCACCTGCGGCCGAGATCGGCGGAGGGACATTATATTTACAATTATTATTACGCGTCTGACGGGCGCGGGGTTCTGCGTTATCCGCCGTATCGCCGGGCAAATTGTGCAATGGAGAGTATATTTCACGAGAAGGTAAAAGACACCGCCGTAACGGCGATCAATTCTATCGCGAGCGACGGAGCTCGTGTTCATGTTCTTCAGTGATGTTTTTTCCTCGCAGCAAGAGGGATATCTGTGCGCCCAGCACTGCCTGAACGCACTCCTGCAAGGCCCGTACTTCAACGCCGTCGACCTGGCGAATTTCGGTCATCAAATGGACGAGGAGGAAAGAATCCGAATGGCCGAGTCGGGCGTCGACAGTGAGGACTACAAGCTGTTTCTCGAGGTAAACACGACGTTGCTTGTCAAAGCTTCTTGACATACAATTACTGAATACTCGACGACAGCGTCATATGAAAATTGATATTACAGAAAAGATGCATTCTTTGAAAATTTCCTTTTTGATAGACATAAACGCTTAACCTTGCTATTATTTCCTACCAAGAGCAAATATTCTCTGTAATAACAGTGAATTGCTTCTTATGTTTAGCAACCATCAGGAAATATGGATGACAGTGGATACTTTTCAGTTCAAGTTATTAGCAGTGCTTTGAAAGTTTGGGGTTTAGAACTGATTCCATATAACAGCACGGAACCAACAGCTTTATTGGCACAGGATGATCCTTCGTAGGTTATTGATAATTTATTTTGAGCTTTAACTTACATAGTCAAAAGTTTTGAGTCTAGTTTGTGTTATGTCCTGATATGTTCTATTGTACTCGTAGAAAAGCATATTTTCTAAAGATTTTATTCTTACAACAATTACAATAATAGATCACACATA
>Ga0157364_1007529_pt1 | contig 11268 bp, 5 predicted proteins | sample AttsexASBM2_FD_111476 | JGI IMG/M metagenome (GOLD analysis project Ga0157364, IMG submission 111476) | Fungus gardens microbial communities from leaf cutter ant in Ribeirão Preto, State of São Paulo, Brazil - Atta sexdens ASBM2 | ecosystem: Host-associated > Fungi > Mycelium > Unclassified ...
GGAGGAGAGAGAGAGAGAGAGAGAGAGAGAGAGAGAGAGAGAGAGAGAGAACGAAACACCCTCGCGGGACGATAAGGGTAGTATTGGCTGGTTGGCAGTCAGTGGCTGGGTTTCGAAGTTAAAGAGCTTCGGGGGCATACGTGAGAGGGATGTAGAGAGCTCGACGGGGGTGAGGGCTGTGGCTGAAAAGGGGGAAGAGGTGGCAAGGGGTACACGTGGGACGGGGCGAAGGGAGATTTGGAGTAGGGTGGGTGGCGTTCCTGGCGGCCATTTTGAACGCATATATCGATTGTTTGGCGGCCGGGCTCTGCTCGGCCATTCGCAGGGGTGGCTCGTGTGTCACATAACCAACCCCCGATCAGCCGTTTCCCTCCTTGCCTCTCATAAGGAAAAACGTGATGGTGTGTTTTTACGCGCGTTATTCGTTTATCGTGTGGACATGACACTGGACTCGTGTGTTCGAATGCATCCCGAGTAGTTTGCAATGTCTGAGCAAACGTAAATAGAAATTACTGAACAAATATTTTTGGAGGGTGAGTGAATTCGTGCAAAGAATTAATCAAGATATAGATTGATGTGTCAACTTCAATCTCATGTATAGCTGAAAGATACATACGAAATTGAATTGACGTATAGGACTAATATATTGCATATAACCTGTTGAAAAATTGATTCACTATTTATGTTCTCTATTTATAATAGAATTTCTCTATAATGACAATTGTATACAATGTGTTACGCATTTTTCTCTCTCTCTCTCTCTCTCTCTCTCTCTCTCTTCTCTCGTGAGATGTAATAAATGGTCTTGTAAAATATCATAGACATTAAAAGATCTTTTAAATAAGTCCTTGTTAAAAAGAAACTCATAATTTAAAAAGTTAGATTAAAAACGAAATATTTTAAAGCATTTATAATTAAAAATATTACTTTTAAATAATAATAATATACATTTTCATAAATAAATAAATAAATATCTCGTCCCAATGCAGATTCTCATCAATTTAATTTCGCATATCGAGTAATAAGCAAATGTCCTCCGACCATAATAATTATGAAAATTGACCAATGTCTATCGTATACCGTTCTCATAAATCTTCGCTGTCACCTGACAGCACGCGTGTAGCACGTGCCAAGCATGACAAGGGAGTTATCGCGTCTTGTCCAACACGTGACCGTAGGTCGGTACGGCAATGCCACATACTCGCCATGGTCAGGGTGATATGGGAGGGTAGCTTCACGCACAAAGTGCCTCTAAACTGGCTTAGAACCCGCCCCGACGAAACCCGGTGGCCCAATCGGATCTCGGGTCTCTACCGTATGATCTTGCCACGCGAAACGCGCAGGTCCGGCACTAGACGAACTGGACATTGGGATGATCTTTCCCTGTGCCACCCCGTGACCGCACGTGCGGAATTTATGCGGAATTTTTGATATTCATGTGTACGGAGCAATAAAAAGAGAAAAAGAGAGAAAGAATAATGGATTATCGTGCATTCATACAAAAATTTACATTGTATCATTTTAACTCTTTCGAATAAATTGCAAACTTATTTTTCAATATAATCATTTATATTACAGATTTATGCAAATGTATATATTATTTATAATACACATACACACACACACACACACACACACACACACACACACACACACACACACACACACACACACACACACACACACACACATATATATATACAATTTTCTCAGCAATATAATTGCTCTGTATATATTAATAGTATATGGAATATTAAAAAGTTGGTATTTCTTTAAAAAGAACAATTATTTTTCGCATTTGAGACAGATCACGATAAAAAGAGAGTTCCGCCTGAGGCATTAATTTTGATACAGGTTGCCTTAAAATCTTTCACCCCACAATTGTTCGCGCTACAAACCCTGGATTTATTCCGCAAAACGTGGCAATTTGTTCGCGAAATTGCTTAAAAACAGAGTCGACGGAGACGAGCGAAGTAATTCCGGGGATAAGCGTGAAGTAACGTAGTAAAATGTCGTTCGCGCCAGCGGCAGTTTGTGGGCCGTTGCGTCTTAAAGGAGAAGTTTCGCACCCCCGCAAGGTAAAGTTCCTCGGCCCGGTATTCTCCCACCTCCCGCAGTTTTTTTTCAGCGTCTCACCCCTTTCACGTCACTCTGGCAGTGCGCCAACTAGGTGAAAAGTGCGGAAAGTGAACTCGCGATTTACGGCACCGGCGTCGCAGAGAGAGTAACGGGATAAGAGAGGGGTTGAATCAGGCTTGAGGGCGATAGTGGGAAAGAAGTTAAATCGAGGTGGAAAACCGCGAACACCTTTCTTCGGAAATTTATTCAAATTAAGATACGTCGGACGCGACACTTCGTGGACTACAGCAAAAATCGAAAGCGCCGCGAGGCGCCGCACCCGTATAATTGGCGACGGTGAAAGTCAACGACGACTTTGAAACCAGCCCCACACCGTTGCACTATTTCATCGTCGGAGTTTCGTTCGACGGTTGAACTTTCATTCGTGGAATTGCCGCGAAAAGTTTTCTTCCGCGATCGCATCGGCGCGACGGAGGGATAAGCCTCGAATGAACGATTGAATCTTCTTCGTAATAGCGTAAGTTGGTTTTACACTGTAAATCGGAAATGACGTCCCTAATTGGATTTCAGAAATCCGTATCAACTGGCATGATTGATTCGCAATTGATAGATGTTATTGCAGTTTGACGTTCTAGTCTGCCATCGTGATCTTTTATATGATTCACGGAATGTTGAAAACAATTGATAATTTCGAAATGTCAAATTTTATTATTAGTGAACATATAAAAATTATAATTAGCTTTAGAAAAATAATAAAAGAATAAGTTATAGTTATAGTGAATAAATTATAGCAAACAATAATTTTCAATATTGCATGTAATATACAGAAATATATATATATATATATGTGTGTGTGTGCGTGCGTGTGCGTGTGTGTGTGTATGTGTGTGTGTGTGTGTGTGTGTGTGTGTGTGTGTGTGTGCGCGTATGCGTGTAATAAAATATTCATTTTGTTGCTATTAGTAGCATTAATTGCAATTAATGAAAGATCTCAGATTAAATATCCTTCTTCCGATTAATATATTCCGTACTGATTTCGATTTAAAAGATTTCTAACTTTAAGTTCTGCTTGCTTTTTTGAAACACTTTTATTCTTTCGATATCTGAAATTGATCAGTGAACAGATCGGTGCAACACGTCAAAATCGCGAATGCGTTCTTTAAATCCGGGTAATACTCCTTGTCAAAAACATCCGGAGTCGCAAGTGTGTTCGACATATCTTGCAAATTGTATCTTCTTTCGTCCCTTATTCTATCTCTATCCGTTCGTTTATTCACCTATGGCCCACGCTCTTTTCTTTGATCGTGTCTTCGAGAATCCGTTCTTTCGAACGAGACTTCCTCCGCGATGTTCGATGTGCTCGCACACCCCTCTACGTACGTATTTACGTTTGTGCATACGCCCACACAAAAGCACATACAAACGCAGGTTCGTGTATATTCGTATGACGTGATACGTGTCTACCAAGGTGCGCGTGTGCGGGCGTATATTCTGGAATACGAGGAGCTCTAATCCCCTTTTAGAGACTCGGCTCATACCACACATTGAGATATGCCTTTGACGGGCGCTCCTGCCGTGCTATTGGCTCGGCGTAATCTCATGTAAGTTGGGTTGCCTAGCCGCAGGAGTCCCACATGAACGCGGCACATACATATAGGTGCGCGCGTTAGGGCCCGTTCACATAAGGCCACGAGAGTTTCACCCGGGCTCTTCCCCGACCCAGTCTTTCGGAGTCTTCTATTACCCCTGTCGCATACACGATCGATAGGGCAGATGCCTGACGTACAGTCAGCGCATGCCCCGCCTGGAAACCGGATCGAGCAGCAGAGATTTCTCCCTTTCTACGTCAGAGGGCACCTACCTCCGTTTCTAGGGTGGTTCGAGGGTTTAATCTTGAAAGGATGCAAATCAGTTTTTGATGAAAACTCATAATACAGATAGAAAATGTACCTACATGTAAAAATTCAATTACACTTGTGTTTTCCCATAAATTCGACTGTTCATGATTTTAATTTGCTTAATTTACATTAACAACCTCTTCTGCAAAAGTAATAATAATAACGGAACTACAAATAATATTAAATAATATTAATCGAAATACACTTATGTACATATTTTCCCGTCTTATTAATGTTATTCAAATATAAAAGATTATAGATGTTAAGTAAGTCTAATTAAACATAAATAAATAACGAGAAGGATGAAAGCAAGTTTTTTAAAATAAATATTACATTGCCATGTACGATGTTTACTTTTTATTGCGTAATGTAAAAAAATTAGAAAAATGATGTATTATCTTTTATGATTCGATTAGTTTGCGATATTACGAGCCAATGATTCACGCGTCGTTCTCTTTACCTAGCTACGGAGATATGATAATGATTAATCAACCTTCCGTCCAAACACAATTCCGCCAAGACGGTTGCAGGAATGCTAATACCGGCTCGCAGGATTGCACCTGCGGGAAAGCAACCCTACACACATGTTCGCGAAGGACCTATCCTGAGGCGGTACAATAAGAGCGGCGACAATCACAAGCACGTTGTACGATCCGCACAATTTCTGTTTGCATTGTACATGCGCTCGTAACATATAATGAAAATTTAATGAAATTTTTGACAGTAAACCTTAATTAGTATAAATATTACTTGTGTACTCGAGAATAAGATATTAATCGCACTTAATCGTTAATCATTTTATATTTTATGTTCCATCAAATTACGATAATTCGCTATTTTGCTTTTCGCAAATTGCATAAATCGTAGAAACAAGTTTAAATATAATAGAAATACTTAAAACTTTTTTTTAATAATTTGTAAAAATTTTATTCAAGTATATCATTTTTATCACAGATTTGTATGTCTAAAAATAGTCTGCAATAAATATTGTAAATCTTAAAAGGATGCGTCATAATTACTATTGTTTTAGCAATTACTTTAATTATTTAATTTCAATTGTTCTTTCTTAATTTAGAGACATAAACAACGTTCTCATAAAATAACATTTCATCAGTATATCGCGAGATAAATTTTCGAAAAGTTTCTCGTTATCGTCTCGCAGTCAGGGACAATCAGTTACAGCGCAAAGTTGTTTGCGATGACCCAAAAGCCACGTGTCTTCTTGCCACCACACACCTCTTGCATTCCCTCCTTGTGTACACGAAAAGCGCGCGGTGCGCATGTTTTTTCTCGCCCGTCCAGTTTTATCGTAATTGCCAGCTTTACGTAAGGTTGTTTGTACATGTGTTATCATGAAATACGGCACTATTTGTACAATTGTTTGCTCCCTCACTCGTGGCGTGGCGACGCGGCGCAATGCCACCACCTTCTGCGTGACCACAGACGAAAAATTCCGGGCAGATTCTTTTCGGTGATTTAAATCATCTGGGATTAATTTATTGTTGGTATCAAGTACGTGGACTCTTTACGATGCGGTTGAGATAATGGCATTTGATAGGATATCTTGTTCAAGAGATGAACATTTGCTTCGAGCAAACGCGAATGCAGATCGCTTAATCAACACTGTTAAATCTATAGTATCAAATTTAACCTAATTTAAGTCGTCACTAATCCTATGAAATATATCATTATTTTTTATATTAAATACTGATAGTGCCAAATTTAACCATTGTTTTAGTAGAAAATAACGATATATTTAATAGGAGTAAGCGACTTAAATTAAGTTAAATCTGAGATTTTTTAACAGTGTACATGTGTAGATTTTTTAACAGTGAATATTTTTTAGATTCTTATTTATTTATTTTTATAATATTATTAATTTAGATATATGTGTTATTATTTGTAATCTTTCAATTATTCCAGCGACTTGCACGAATTGCATCATGTCGCTCCGCTCGAAGCTAAAAGAGTGATATTTTTATTCGAATTATCAGTTGCAGCCGCGCTCAGATCGGTCCAAACGCGAACACGTGATTATTCGTTGAATTAAGCGGCACAGAGCGACAACATTCTCGAGCCAATGACGTCGTACGCGAATATTCCTATAACGATGATAGTAGATTCATAAGACTGATAAGAATTCGAATTCCTCTGTCATTAAGGCTTAAAAATTGAATTCGTAATAATCACAATGGCGACTATCACTCTGATAATAAATACGTAAATAGTAACATCATGCTATATGTATCTGATTAAAAACAATATCATATTCAACTATAAGAAAAGATTTTTTCAACTGTATTCGACATTAGTCGATCGATGATTATTTAAAGTTAAAATCTTTGTCAAAATTTTAAATATCAATCAGTTAAAACTTTTCTAAGTTCATTTTTTGTAAAATTTGCTTTTGGTATCCGTTATTCAAAAACATCTTTCCTCTAATGTGTAAGTCGAGCGAATCCATTTCGTTTCACGCGACGTAATCCCATTCGACATCTGTAGGAGCAGGCATTTAGTAAGGAAGATCGATCTTCCATAGAAAATTGTCCGAGCAATTTGTGATCTTTCACGATTCTCGCTGGACCACGAAAACGAATCTCGTTTGAGGACGCCCGGCGTGCTAGACCATGTGACATAATCCTGTCGGACGCTTTCGTGCACACTTTTCTACATCGCGTTCTGACCGAGGACATGGATTCTGGGAGAGGAGCGAATGCGACCAAGTTTCGTAAATACAAAAACTTGTCGTCATACAAAGGGATTTACGAAGAGTGACAGAACTCGCTGCAGAAAGATACGCAATGATAATCTTTGTTTAAAAACACACATTTATTTACGTTTCATTAAAATTTTCTGATACGATACAGTCGCCACTAACTGAAATTTATAATTTATTTGACTTACTTATAATATTGATTTAGCCTATAAAGATCGTTGAGTCAGCAAAAGATAATGCACGTAATGAAATATATATGATATTCACACGAAAAATAATAACTTTTGTATATAATGATATTTTATGCGTATATGATATGATATAAACAGTTTCTATCGTGTATTACTATTGTATATAAAACTCTGTAGAAAAAACTCGACTATTTATACGGATCAATTAAAATGTTGATCGAATATTTTTTTAAAAGAAATACAATCTCCATTCATTAAAATAAATATTTGATCAATTTACGTACATTTATATAAATGTTACGACTAAACTTCGAAAGTTTTGACAACCCTTTTGATTATATCTTTCGTCACAATAGAATACAAAGCTACGACAAAATGATTGCATATGAAATATATATCACACCGTGAAGGTGGGTGAAAACCAACCCAATAAAAAAAAAGAAGACACGTATACAGAAGTCTCTGAGTCGAGAAGACATAATGGTAGAAAGACAGATAAGTGGAGGGCTTCACTCGATGTGAATCGAGGGCAGTAGTAGAGGATGAGGTGCAGGTCAGAGGCATCTCGCATGGACGCAGGTCTTTTGGAGCTTATTCGTCCAGGGAAGAAGAATGGACCCCCGAATCCTTTTCGTTCGTAATTCGGGACAGGGCCAGCTGCAAAAACCCCCTCGATTCTCGGGCCCCGATGATCGCCGTGCGTTCTTAGCCCTCGGGAAAAGGATATCGTAAGGGCGCACCGGCGTGAGGGGGACAAATCTTTTTTTATATCTTAGATCCTAGCCGATCATTTTTTTACGAACCCTTTTTTCCCGCGCCGCTCTCGCGTCCCAAGGAACCGAGGGTCCCATTCGCGACCCGTAGGGGCCCATTCGCGCAACTGTCGCCTCTCGCCTCGTTCGTCTCTTCTCTTTCTCAGTGGCCGTGCAAAAGAATCGCCCCGAATCTCCTCCGGTTGCGATCGTGAGCGTGTGAGCACGCGTATGTATTACATGCGCTTCCCATTCACGGAACGGATGCACCTCCGTGAGAGAGCTCGGCCGTCGCGTCGCGTCGCCTCGTTGTCCTTCCGAGTGTTTCTTCCAATTTCATAGGGACAAAGGATCACGCGCATTCGAGATATCCTCTTCTAGTCCTTATGACTACCGAAGCTAAATGCAACGAAAGCGAAGGGACTCGAAAAAGATGAATTAGACGCACTCAAGTAAAACGAGGCATGGACTTTTCATCCAATTCTTTTTAATGTTCGAAAGTTTAGTTTTCTTGACTAATATTTTAAAGTTTAATGAATATGTTTGTATGGATCATAAATAAAAATACAATTTAAATAAACTGAAAAATGTATCCTTGTTATTTGAAATAAGGAAATCAAAATTGCCAATGTAGCATTATTTAGGGGATAGATAATAAGTGAAAATATCAGTTTTTTTGAGATACAATGTTTCTGATGTGTCGGACTAAATCTTATAATCCCTTCACGTGAAAATAATTATTTTTGACTACATACTTTTGGCCTATATGTCGATAACGCGTCTCACACGATTTTGTAAGATCCAGCACGTCATAAATATCATACGAAACCGTTCCGATAGAGATAGTTCTAGTATTTGCTAAAATATTTAATGTGACATGCACATGTCAAATTTTAATCCATTGAATTTTTAAATACAATCCAGTTGCATTAAGCAAACGTGTAATTTTTAAGGATGATAACTTTAATGATAATAGTATAATAATAATAAAATCTTACATCTAAAAAATACAGTATCTAAATAAAAAAAGAATTTTCACATCTCATCTCAATATATATTTTTTATGTATTTTTAATACTTTATTATCCCCCTTATAGATGTATATAGATGTATATAGACATTACTAATAATTATCATCACTGTACCACCTATATTATTTTAATATATTTTTAATATTTTATTATTAGATATTTCTTATTTATACAACATGGCATGCACAAATTAAGCTGTGCACAAATTCCAAGTTCGGCGTCTGCTAAGTTTATCGGGTGAAGTGCTTGCGAGGGTTGGTTTCAGTCGGATATCGTGACTACTGGTCAGTTTGTTCGATAGTCGGTGCCAGCCAGCACGGATGGCCATATAGCCGCTGCGCCTTACCGGGGGCCTTGGTACCGAGCTGTGCCAAGAGGGCCACCGGTCAATACCTCCAGACCTTCGGAACATGCCGCGGAAACGAGCCGCGAAAAACGTAACTACTAGTTAGCTCGATGTGGACGATCGTGTGTCACGCTTGGCACCGATTACAAATCTATATATGAGGATGGGCGAAGAAAATATATTTTTATTTTATTTATTTTATGACACTTCATAATATTATAAATCCTAAGACTTTATATTTTAATTTTTAAATTTTATCTATAAATTTCGATGAGAGTATAACATAAAAAAGTTAATCTCTTAAATATAAAAATATTTTATCTATTATAATATTAATATTTTAAAAATATAAAAGAGCTTCATGATTTAATTATGTTACACAATATTTTATAAAATTCCAGAAGAAGTTTAAATAATTCTTTAGGTTTTTTTTCTGAATAGTAAGATCAATGTGATTATTACAGAGATATGTGTCAAGATGGATAATCAGAAACCACTCTGATTACCGTTTTTTTCTCATTCTTTCATACTCTTTGTGTGTATGTGCGTATGTGGAAAGGCCTCTCGTCGTTAGACTCATGACTAATTATTCTAATTACTTCCGGCCGGGCTAATTATAATTAACCGGCCGCGAAACATCAATTAGGCATCAATCAGCCTCACCGTCTCGCGCAATGCCACAATGTATTCCCAGATTCGCGGCGTCAGTGAGAAAGAAAAAGTCGCTCCCGAGCGCGTTGTGCCTCATCGCGAAGTCTGAAGATCGCTGCATACAAGACCGTCGAGAAGACGTGACTTCTCTCTAGGCATATCTCCGTGACCAGGCTAATTATTCCCATCGGAGGATAATTAATTGTGCTCGACCGAAGGCGATAAATATCACGGACGCGCGCGCTCGCGTACGCGTGTGTATACGTGTCGTTGCGAGGGAGTCACGTAATGTTGCAGCTCTCTATCGTTTGTCAATGGCTTGTTTATTATCGATGATCGGATTCACGTGCGATATACCTGCATACATATGCGCACGTGAAGATGATAACGGGTGTCTTCGGATACCAGTTGCGGCCGCCTGTAAATTCTGCGACTCGATACACCGAATTAGCATCAGATATACGAAACGTGTGTTTAATCATAAATATTAAAACTGAGAAATAGTTATCGTGAATGTATTTAAAAATACAATATTGTCGTATCCCGCTACTTCTCGGAGTTGAAAACATTAAATAATTTGCACGCCGATTAGAATGATAAATCAGATGAAGTACATAAAAGGTGATGACGTTTTGTAAGACAAGGAAAATGAATTCAATTTTCTCATGCTAAACTCTAATTAATTATAAATCCTGTTGCATGTTCGAGATATATGAATCTTTTAATTTCGTGTTTAAGTAGATAAAGAAGAATGTTTTTAGTACATCATGACGTATAGGTATATTTCGATATTTAATTTATTTCTTTAACATATTAATTCGCGGATATACATCTCAATTTTTAATTTTAAATATCATAATACTTTTTAAATATCAAATAAATTATTGCTTCACAAAATATTAGATTTACTAAATTAATAAATCTGTTGGTTATTCAGAGCGAAGAAATTGAGTGAAGAAAGAAGCAAGAGCACGAAATAACGATGTGGACGGTTTGATGCAACGTTTTCCTCGTTGTCGTGGTGCAACGGTTATTTTTGTCGTTCTTATCCGTGGCTACGTTAAGTGAGTCAGAACGAATGAGCAGACGAGAGAGGGTGAGGGTAGGGGTAGGTGTCCGATAAGGAAAGCAAAGGGAGAAGGAGGCAAAGGCAGGGTGAGGGATGTTAGGATTTTCACGCGAGACAAGACATAACACACGGATCTGTGAACTAGCACAGAAATAGTCACCGGGTAGAACTCGGGGTTCCGTTGCGTGCACGCAGCAGCGCAGCCCCTGCAACTGATGTATGTCCCGGGGCTATTTTCAAGTTCTCGTCTTGAGACACGGTCGACAAAATTCGGGTCTTTCACATAGATATGGAGAAGACGACCTCGCTCTGTGCCTTGAGTATAATTATCTCTCAAGCGTTCAATCTGTGCGGAAAACGAGAATTTAGTCAAAAGAAAATGGTTGAAGACGGCGAGTCTTCAAGCTATAACAGTGCGCTATTTTATTTATAAAAAAGGAGCAGTACATTTTTTTTCAAGAAAATATTTCCGGTCAGACGTAGCCAAAAAAGCAGCAGCAGATGTTTAAAGAAATGTGCTTAATTTACGTGATAC
>Ga0157364_1007530_pt1 | contig 11268 bp, 5 predicted proteins | sample AttsexASBM2_FD_111476 | JGI IMG/M metagenome (GOLD analysis project Ga0157364, IMG submission 111476) | Fungus gardens microbial communities from leaf cutter ant in Ribeirão Preto, State of São Paulo, Brazil - Atta sexdens ASBM2 | ecosystem: Host-associated > Fungi > Mycelium > Unclassified ...
CAAGAGACAAAGATTGCTTATTTTCTTTTCAAGTTCTAAAAATTTTTTCAGAATTTTTTATTAACTTTTTAGTATTGCATTTTCTTATCTTAAATTCACATTTAATATATATTTTTACCAACATAAAGTATCGACAGAAAGTACGGTATTAAAAATTTTGAAAAAATTCTTAGAACTTTGTTAGAGAAGAAAAAAAAAACAATTTTTTTATCTCTTGCTGTTTGTAAAATTGATAGTATTTGAATAAAAAATTATTGAAAACCAATGTTTAGCGATTTTTAGTAATTAATATCTTGTTAATTATTGTAAAAATTGCAAAATGATAGAAGACTTTTTCAGTTTAGTCCATTCTGTCGCTATACGAGAGTTTTATCGTTAATTCAAACATTGTGTGCGTGCGTGCGTGCGTGCGTGCGTGCGTGCGTGCGTGCGTGCGTGTGTGTGTGTTCTCTCTCTCTCTCTCTCTCTATATATATATATAGCAATAAATCTATACATGTATGATGCATTTATATGTACACATATATAAAGAATAATTGCTTGAGATTTCTGTTTGGATCATACAGAATGTTCGCTTTTCATTCAAAAGGCGAATTTCATGATCATGATGCCATTTCCATCACAATCTCAAGTTGTTCATTCCGTGTGCACAACTGTTAAGTAGAAATCAGCTACCCGCTAACGAGACAAGTTTCTGCCAGGCTCGAATTGATTTTCGAGGTACAACGAGGTGTCAGTTCGTCGGCGTCCCCGTCGGGTCAATAACACTGCGACACGATTTCACAATTGCACGCTTCGCTAATTACAAATCACAATTGCATCGATCCACGCTGGCGGCGTGTCGATGTGGAATGCGCGAAAAAGCGCTCTATGCTGCTACTGCTTCCGCATTCGCTTCCGTTCGGCGGCAAAGATTTAAGAACGAAATCGATATCTCATTGCTGATGCTCTGTTGATGAAATATTGGTGTGAAGCTAATCACGTTTGTCGGTTCAAAATCTTATCTCTCAAGTTTCATCAACGAAATTAATAGCGTTTTTCGCTGGCAAAATTAGTGCGCACTCGGTGTACACTAACCTAATCTGAATGTAAAAATGAGATATCTCAATTGTATATTTTATCAAATATTACAATAAATGTATTGAGGGTTTCGTAATTTAATTCGTTTCTGTATTTTTATTAAACATCTTTACGTCGATTTATGTACAATGGCTTTAATGTGCACTGAGTGCGCACCAGTTCTGCCAGTGAAAAACGCTACAAGAATCAGGGTCTCGGACCGAAATTTCATTTCGGTTACGGTCACCGTCAGAGGCTGTATCCAATTTTCGGTTTCGGTTCCGGTTTCGGTCTTTTTAACAGTTTCTAATAATAGTTTTAGTCCTTTTTTATCTTTTTCGGTTCAGGAATTGAAAAAGTTCGAAATTCAAGCGATTTCAGCTCTTTTATCGATAACGGTAACCGTTTAGATTTCAGATTTTTTTTTGTTACGGGTATATGATTATCTATTGTAGAAAAAGATAATATAATAAGCATAAATTGCATATAAAAATTCACGTTTATTGAAAGGAACTTCTTTGAAAAGAAATCTGGAACGAGAGATGTGTAAACACTGTAATAATTTCTTTCCTTCTTTTGCTGCACTTTTGTCTTCTACATCAATTGTCAATAATTCGCACCGTTTTAATTGGTTACAGTTTGTTGATAATTTTTTAATAACATATTAATCTTACGCAAATTATCATAATCAAGCAAGGAAATAAGAAAGTAATACTCCGTAGACATTCTATAATATTGCTGTTTAAGACTTCTAGTCGCTATTGTGTCGTCGACTTGATCGTACCGAAGAAATTAAAAAACCCGAAAATTGGACTGAAACCGAATCGAAAAACATTTTCGGTTCGGTTACCATATTGGTCCATTAGTCTGCACAATATTTGGGTCCGGTTATCGGTATCGGTTTCGATCCAACAAAAATAATGGTTACAGTCTGGTTATTGATTTCGGTTTCGGTCTCTTTCAAGTCTCTGATAAGAATATTCTTCCACGCGCGCTGTAAAAACATCTACTATTCTACTCCATGGTTATTCTCCAATAGAATGCAATATCTCAGCACAATTGATTTTCGCATAGTATATACAAGGATGTCCTAATAAATATTAATCTCCATTCAGCCATGATTGATATAATTTTATCTGATTAGTGCGATATCCGCGCAAAGTGTTAGATACGTTCGAAAGAAACAAAGAAAATCAATCTGAAATTCTACCTCAAAGCTTACTCATTTTCGCGTTTTCTTCGACATTACATGCGATCATTATTGCCGATTACGTTGCGCAATCGATTTTCGCCGAGGTAAGTGAGATCGTCACACGAACTTTTGCTCCAGATTGCAACAATATGAGGAATAGACTTGAATCGAGAAAATCTAAAAGAAAGAAAAATTAAAATAAAATTTAATTATTCACGTCATCACAAATTCCTTTTTTTTCATTGTAATATGCGTCTTTCGCTAAAATCCAAAAAAGCATAAAAATATCTATTATTATTTTGGATTACAAAATTAAAATCCTATTGTTTAATCTAAATTCTCTCTATTTACTTAAAATATCTCTTTATTTTTTAATACTATAAACTAAAACAAATTACAAATATACAATTTTTTTTTAATATTTAGAAAAGAAATTTGTATATTTATAATATTTATTCTGTAACATTAAAATATTGGAAATATTTTTTTCATGGTAAGTAAAGTAAAATTTAGGCTAATAAGGATTTTAATTTGCAATCTAAAACAGCAGCTATTTTTGTGCCTTCTTTTTCATTAAAATAAGCATTATATTGTATTTTCTTTATTATAATTTCTTTATTTGCATTTATATCTTTTTTTTTTAATAAGGAGTTATATACGTTTTCGATATCGAAAAATGTATTTTGGAATTTTTTTTTTTTAAAAAGGAAACTTAATTAAAAAATTAATAATTCCATGTTGTTCCTTGATATTTTGTTCATGTAAAAAATTTTTCCATCTAATTTGATTACATATAAGATCCGTAATCTGCAGCCTTTTACTGTACGAAAAATCCGAGTTTCATGAGCAACATCCTAACTTTCTAGAAACACAAGAAAAGTATTAAAATTTCAGTGCTGTCTTCTAAAATAATATTATATCTAAAAATCATCAGCTCATCAGCTGTTTTTATCTTTAAATTTTTATTTTTAATAGTTTTTAAATAAGTTAAAAGTTTACAATTAAAAAATTTTCCCTTTTTTCAAAATAGTTTAATTTTCTTCAACCTATTTTTTTTTCACAAATTTAAAAATTTGAACCAACGATCTTTAACATTATTTTAGAAGACAGTACTAAAATTTTAATATGTGTTTCTACAGAAAGTTAGGATGCTGCCTATGAAGTTTTCATGCAGAAGTTGACACGGTTGCAAATTATGAAACCTATATATAATCAAATTAGATGGACAAATTTTTTTATATTAATAAAATATCAAGAAATAACGTGGAATTATTATTAGTTTATCAATTTATTTTACTGCCTTTTTAAAAAAATTCCCAAAATATGTTTTTGGTGTCGATGCGTAACCTCTTAATAAATCACGGTAAAAATTACAAATATCTTACTTATCTTCTCTTAAAACTTATTTCTCGAGAAATTCTTTCTTTTCATTCATTATTCGGAAATAAATGCCTTAATTTCCATTTAAGAAAAGACAATTCCCGATTGACCGTAGGATTTGTTGTTACATTCAAATGTCTGATGATTTTATATTAAAACAATCTATGTATAATATATGAAGGAATTATATCTATTCGTATAATCACATTGACCTTCTTCGATTATTGATAATCTTTCTTCATTCTTTTCTGGTGAGTCTCGTAAACTATCCGATTATAAGAAATTGCACTGTATTTTACATTATAAGTGTCGTAACATATGTTTTCGCAGTTTAGCTTATGGGCAGAAAGCCGCGATTTTTCACGAACACCAACGAGTGTTGTTTACCACCGTCGTGCACGTTTTCTGCATTGTCGTAACTGTCATCGCGTTGACAGATGCACCCCGCAATGTGTTGCAATCCATGCATCGCGTCTGACGGAATTACGAATTGTTCGCATCGCCACTCAACCCTATCGTCATGGATATGAATCATATCTTGTATTATATTAATATAATAAAAAATAAATCACGCCTTGACACGAATGCATCTCGGAATGTTCAACCTTCATACGAATTGTAGCCACACCTCAACTGTTTTTGTTTTTTTTAATTTAACAAAAAGCTTACTTTGTATTTATACACGTACACATCAAATTATATAATTATAGTTTAACTGCATTGGTTTTACATTCAAGTATATTGTATAATATTGGATAGAGCAAAAACATGAAAAAAAAAAACATGAAACGAGAGAAAGTACTTTATATGCTTCAAAAACATATATATTGAGATATATAATATTATTAAAAAATAAATTGAATTGCGCTGTGAAAATATTAATAAATCGAAATTTTCTTTAGAATAATTTTTAATTTTTATTTTGCGGAAAGCAATTCTAATTTATATGCTAATAGTAATATATTTTATGAATTTTACCTTTTATACGGAAAAAAACATTATATTTTATATATTTTTAAATTTATGTTTTACATATAAAATTTTCTTCTTTTATTATTTTGAAAAAATACAGTTATATTTATAGTAATAATACATATAGTAATAATACATTATTACAGAATACTCCTTTTCAAATTTGCCTCTACCTTAATCAATTTTTATCTTTTTCATATAAAAACTAAACTTTAATGTATTTTTTTGAATCGACGCTGAAATTTCACGGTGAACTGTCATTGTATTGCTCTTTAAATCACTATGCTTTATAATGGCTAACTCAGCATAAGACTCGAAGAAAGTCGGAAAGTGACTAAGCGAATAAAAGGGGGGCAAATAATCGCGCTGCGTTCGCAACTTCCGCAATGTCAAATCAGCGAACCATATCACGCTTCAACTAATCGACATTGATCTCAGAGTTCGATTCGTTGTTAAATCTTAAATCTTTTTAAAATTTTAAAGAGTTAGCCAATTCCTCGACATTCCTTTTATGTTGTAAATGCAAATGATATTATCTATTCTTTTGCATTCATTCCATTATAAAAAAAAAAAGCGGCTCTATTTACCTATAGTTTATCATGAAATTTTACAATTTTTTTCCGTTTTGTAATATATAACTTTTTGTAATACAACCAATTATTGATTTTAAGTTATAAAAAAATACAAACTTATATTACATTGTTCGTATTTACGAATAAAAAAATTGCTATTAGAAAAATATTTAGACAATCGACGGTGATAAAAACTTAACTTAAGTGCGATTACGAAACAAATGGCGATTTCCGCTCGAAGGAAAATAAGAAGGCGAATATTTTTCGATGATTTTATTTCGTTAAATCACGCATTGACAACGCGTGGAAGAACGGGTGGAATAGATTTTGATCCTTCACCGTGGCGCGCGCTCGCTCGTCGCTCGCGCTTATGACACAACACGGTAAAGTTTGCTGTAGGAAAAGTAAGGTAAGGCCAGTGCTATAATAGAAACTTTCACTACGGAGGTTCAACGTACTGAGCCACTGACTCTCACTGGCCGTTCTCACTCACTGCTTACCTGAGCATTTGACACACACATACCGGGTGTCTCCATTTCCCTATACAATTCATCGCGGTTCTCTCTTTGCTCCTGTTCTCAGAACAAATTGCTAGACAATATCTGTGCTCTTCCGCAAACGAAGTTCTGTTGTCCCATAAATGTAAAAGAGAAACCTTTCAATGATTCCCGCGTGGGGCCGAGCACGAGGATTCTTTCTTCCATCACGGAAGTTAACGGAAACAAACATCATTGTCGCATTCATCGTTGTATATAATTAAAAACTTTCTTGTAAAATTTGAAACAGAGTTAACTAAGATAATCCAATACGGAATAAGTATATCACGCGGTCAATATTTAATCATTAATTTTTTATAAATTTTTTTATAAAAAAAGTCTTATTTGTAAAAAATAAACATTAATTAGCAATTTTATACAATAAATACTATTTTAATGTAAACGAGTTTTGCGTGTATTCCTGATTGTAGAAGCTAAATTTCTTGATTGTACTTTTTGAGCGTCCAACAATAATAATACAGTTTCTAATTTTCATTTATTTTTAAGATGATATATTTTTTATAATTAATACACATCTTTTTAGTATATATAACTTTGAGAAATATATAGTCTGTTTTATTCTTTATAAATTGTTAATGTACTGAGCAAGAAATGACCATTAATTAAACATTAAATCGACGTTGAATTGGTGATCAAATTATCGTATCGATATCGATTCGGTGAGTCATTTCTCGCTGAATAATATTTATATTTTAAAAATAAGGTTTATTAATATATTTTCTCTGTACGGATACTTTTTGCGCTCATTGTATATCATATTTTTCTATTGTACATCTTTTAATTCATCTCTGCAATATCACTAATTTAAATAGAATATTAATATGCAGCTGCAAATTTCTAATCTATTTAATTATATAAATACTAATTATTGTTCATAATTATTGATTAAATTTCTTATTTGAAATTCGGATATTTAAATTTGAATATAAATGACTGAAAATTTTGTCTGTTTTAAAACATGTATATTTCATAATTCTTTCATAATTACACACAAATAAATTTTTACTCTTAAAATTTTTTGACGAATACTTGGAAAAACTGAATAAAATAATATGTTAAAATTTATCTTTATACATTACTTTAAGATTTGTATTATATTTTGTATTGGTCTTTATATGTTTTAATCGGTCATTCACTACTGTATTTATTACACGAAAGACGTTCGCGGAAGCAGAAGCTTACTTGCTCGTTTAGCTCAACATTACGAAAAAGAAACATGGATGAACAAGATTGAGATTGGATTCTGACATGTAGAAGCAGCTGACTCTACATTGTAACAACAAAATGATCAGGAATGACCCTTTAAGTAAGAGAATTGAGTCGTCGATGCGTTGATATAATATAGGTATCGACATGTAAAACAACTATACTATTAACGCAAATAAAATATACTTTCGTTTTCAATTACATATAGGTATAATACAGATATAAATCGAATTTGCGAGAATTTTGGTAATATAAATTGCAATATTTTTATAAATTATTATTCTTTCAAAAGATTAATATTTTTATAAATATTATTCTTTTAAAAGGCTAATATATATATATATATATATAATAAATAAATAAAAATAATAAATTATTTGCAATTTCTATAAATTATTATTCCTTTTAAAAGACTCATGTATGTATATTAAAAATAATATCATAATGTCAAAAAGTCAAATAGTAATCTTTTATTTATCATACTAACACACTTTCATTTCATGAAATCACACATTTTTTGTGATTATATAAATTGCTACGAATTTTTATGAATATAAATTTCATCAATAAAATTATTTCGTTTTAAAAATAAAACGTACAATCCAACAGAAATATGATTCAAAATAACGTCTATCGTATGTCAGTGTTTTATCTCAGATAGGATTTGAACCTGTTAATATATGTGTTAATGTTGATGCCGCATACCAGGTCATATTCATCATAAATCTTCGTTAGTGCTAACTCCGTTAAGAAACACGTGTATAATGACCCTTTTCCGCCGATAAGCAATTTTAAGGTATATTAAAAGACGAGACATTGTTGTTATTCATGTGGGTCTGCTTAGATAAGTACTAATTTATCTTTTCACATAACGGTGCCGCATGAGAACAGATAAGATTATATTTCATTGGGACTAGACTATATACATTTTTATGGTAACTCGAATATTTTAAGTGTATGAAAAAATAATAAATATAAAATATAAAAATAAGATATAAGAAATGAAAAAATAATATTAATCATATAAATAAAATGTACATCTTTATACGACATATGTTTATAAATATAAATATACAAATGACTGAAAAATTTATAACAATAATTTTAAGATTTTACGTTTTATACTTTCGTTATTATAACAATATAGTCTCTGTACTATATTAATTTTCTCCTCAACAACAGTAATCTCTTTTGCTTAAGATTTTTCTCTTTCATAAGATTTTTTATATCAGATAAATTTTTATACAAAATATAATCCTTATATATAATATGGAAGCATAAAAAATAAAATCTTTAAGTTAGTCTTATGCCGGTTCGCGTAAAGGAGATTCGCGTCATGCTTAGCGCCGGGTGATGTAGTGTGCGTGCGTGCGTGCGTGTGTGTGTCCAGATAAATTCTTTTTTAACTATTTTTTCCAGAGAGAGAAAGAGAGAGAAAGAGCTCAAAATTTATGCGTGTAAATTTACGCTGAAATAAAAAATATCTTCCAGATATGTAATGTGTAATCCGTATATGAAAGAATCATCTCGTCAAAGAATTATAAAATGTTCCTTTTGGTGAATCGCTTTGTAATCCTTCAGTTTCTGGATCGAAACTTACACATGTATATGTATGTGTAAGTTTCGATCCAGAAAGTGTCTAACTGTTACAATCAAGAATATTATATCGTTGTGCGGAATCCATTACCGACACGATACCTTCCGATGAGAACTGTCCGTGACAGAAAAGGAAAAGAGAGACTATCGTCTAGGAGATACGGAGTAGCAGACACGAAAGTGGGGGAGTTATAGACTTAGGATGTCATGGCGTGGGAGAGTCACTTTCACCGTCCGTCGTCCTCATATAACGATAAAATCTACACGCGATACAGAAAATCAGATGTTTTACTCCATAAACGCGATTTTTATACGATTTCAGATCAGGATTTCCTAATCGAAATCATTCATTTCCGCGTCCTTTATATCGATAAAATAATTTTACTGACACGATAATAATTGAATTTATATGTAATATAGTTTCTATCAGCTCGCGTACTAACAGTAATGAAATTTTTACATATATTAAATGTTTTAATGATATTTCAATAATAGATCTTTTTTTACATTGTTATTTTATATAAGTCTATGCAATGTTAATGAGGCTACATAAATATGGAAAAATTTTTATATATATTAAATAGTTTAATTAAAAAAAGTAATTTGATTACTATTTCAATTGATTGACAATTTTATGAAATTTTATGAAAATTTTGTATTTATTGTTATTAACATAATAATTCGTATATAACATAATTAAGTATTCAATAAATTAGCCGAATTCAATAAATAATTCAATAAATATTCAATAAATTATCGACTACGATTAACAGTTTTCGAGAAATAGAAAGTTGTAACCTCTCGTAACGAATATAAATATGGAATAGATAAATAATGACGTGAAAGGTGTTAATAAACTTCCTAAAACATGATATAAGCATAAAATTCATATTCTTCTATCGTATTTATGATGATTACCACAAACATCTTAAAAATAATAATGATGTACTATATTCATTACTAGGTACATACATGAAAAGAATGATATTGTTGAAGCGTCTACAAATTTAACTAGATATTGAAAATAAATTATGTTAGACTATCAGAATTATTAAGTAGATCATTCAAGCATAATGCCGAAAAAATTTTGATATTTTTACAATCAGCTTGAGTATTCTATGTACACAATAATTTTTGATGGTCTTATAAAATTTTCAGATTTGTTAAATCTAGTTAAATTTTTAACAAATTCATTCTTTGTGTGTATTTAGGGAAAAATGTATATAAAATTTTCCTTTAAAATAATTCAACAATACAACTATATATAATATATGTATATGTATAAAACACACACACACACACACATATATATATATATATATCCTAAATTTTCAGTTAATTTTGTTTCGCTAAAATTATGTTTCCGTTAAAATTATCTAATTGTAAGAATATAATCATTATATAAGCTAAATGTAATATTTTTTTCAATAGTAAATTTGAAAAGTATCAAATTATATTTATATATCATCTGAAAAAGTAAAGTTCTAATATTCTGAGAGAATACGAAATCATTTCGTATTGTATAATGATTACATTATACATGTATCAATTAATTTTGTAAGAATTTTTGTAAAAAAATGCTAGAAAGAAGTACAAAGAGTATTAAGTATTAGAGCACATTCGTAGAGAAATACGAAATAGTGTGTGAAATATTATACAAACACACGGACAAAATTGCACGAAGTGTACTACGTAGTAGTACGAAACTTAAAAAAGTTCGTCCGAGATAGACGAGTTTGCGTGGCTTCGCGTCCGATGGCTTCGCCGCGCTCTTGCACTCGCGATACAAGCAAACACATGTACGTGCGTACGTACGTGCCAAGTTCCGAGCGGCGCGCCGTACCGGCGGTCTCTCTCAAGAGGAGACCGTCGTAGGTTAGTGCATTGGTTGCACTTTCCGTTTCGGTGTGTACTGTATATACGTACGTGTAGTCGCGTCGCGACTCCTGCGCGCGCATGAGCGCGCTCGTCCGCGGCGCGACGGTCGACCGGTCGTATGTATGCATCTTGGTTATGCAAGAATAGCGGCATGTGTGAGAGACTGCTGACCCACATACGGCAGAGAGCAAGGACCCCGCGCTGGTGTACCGCGTATAACCGATCGAGCGCGCGTACATGTGTCGCGAAGTGCGCGCGCGCAACGTGCACATGCGTACACACAGCAACGTCATAGATGTGCTTTGCTGTCTCTTGCTTATGGAGTAAAAAGAAGGAGTTCAAACTCAAGCGGCCTGTCACGAAAAAAATGAGCTCTTTCGAAACATGGTTTCGAAAAAACGTTATCTGAAAGAACAAATTCAAGCGCTCCTGTCGGAGAAAACTGTCAACTTAGAAGATTTGATAAATATTTTTTCCTCTCATTTTTTCCTGTAATTCTGTAAATTTGTGTATTTTCATGTGTAGAATGTAGTGTGTGAAGGAAAATTGTTGCTCAATTTGATTGCCCATTTGATTTTTTTTTTAATTTCAAAGTTTTTTAATGTCGATAAGTTAAAAAACGATAATTTAACGATAATTTTGACTTGGTATAAATGTATGTTGATTGCCCATTTGATTTTTTTTTAATTTCAAAGTTTTTTAATGTCGATAAGTTAAAAAACGATAATTTAACGATAATTTTGACTTGGTATAAATGTATGTATTTTTCAATAAATTTGATGCATTTACTATTTAATCTAATAAAATTAAATTTTATACAATTTTTGGAATTTCTGCATTAAAAATAAAACGCATA
>Ga0157364_1007531_pt1 | contig 11268 bp, 8 predicted proteins | sample AttsexASBM2_FD_111476 | JGI IMG/M metagenome (GOLD analysis project Ga0157364, IMG submission 111476) | Fungus gardens microbial communities from leaf cutter ant in Ribeirão Preto, State of São Paulo, Brazil - Atta sexdens ASBM2 | ecosystem: Host-associated > Fungi > Mycelium > Unclassified ...
ACCGTATCTCTATCGGCGTGCAGAGCTTCGACCCGCAGAAGCTGGAGCGGCTGGGGCGCATTCACGGCCCGGACGAGGCGAAGCGCGCCGCGCAGCTGGCTGAAGGGCTGCATCTGCGCAGCTTTAACCTCGACCTGATGCACGGCCTGCCCAATCAGTCGCTGGAGGAGGCGCTGAGCGACCTGAAGCAGGCGATCGCGCTCAACCCACCGCATCTCTCCTGGTATCAGCTGACTATCGAGCCGAATACGCTGTTCGGCTCGCGTCCGCCGACGCTGCCGGACGACGACGCGCTGTGGGAAATTTTCGAGCAAGGGGATCGTCTGCTGACCGCCGCCGGCTATCAGCAGTATGAGACCTCCGCCTACGCGAAGCCGGGGTACCGCTGCGAGCACAACCTCAACTACTGGCGCTTCGGTGACTACCTCGGCATCGGCTGCGGCGCGCACGGCAAGCTGACCCAGCCTGACGGGCGCATCGTGCGCACCGTGAAGACGCGCCACCCGCGCGGCTTTATGCAGGGCCGCTATCAGGAGAAGCAGTATGAGGTCGACGACGCGGAGAAGCCGTTCGAGTACTTCATGAACCGTTTCCGCCTGCTGGAAGCGGCGCCGCGCGAGGAGTTTGCGCGCTATACCGGCCTGAGCGAGCAGACCATTCGCCCACAGATGGATGCGGCGATCGCAGCGGGCTACGTCGCGGAGAGCGCCACGCACTGGCAGATAACCGAAAAAGGTAAGCTGTTTTTGAACTCGCTGCTGGAGCTGTTTTTAGCGGAGGAGTAAGTGGAAAAGCCGACCCTGGGTCGGCTTTTTTATATATGCATTCTTTGTTATAAAAAGTGTGCTTGACTAGTTCTAGATTCAGCAACCTCATGACTTCTATGTTGTATTCTTCAAATGAGTAAGTAATTATAATCTTTCAATAAGCTGAAGTAGGGCTTTTTTCATAAGGTTTAATTTATGCTACAAGCATAAACTTCTTAGGGGTGTATCATCTATTGCATCGGCTAGTAATGAAGGTTTACAATCTTCATAGCATCAATCAATAAACAATAAAATGCAAATATATCAATTGAATGTGCTTTGAAATTTTATATAAGGAAAAAAATGTCAATCCCAAAAGCTTTCGTTTCTTACTCGCATGATTCTCAAGAACACAAGAAATGGGTTCTCGACCTTGCAACTCGTTTACGTAATAATGGTATAGACGCCATCTTAGATCAATGGGACCTTAAGCCAGGTGATGATCTTCCTCATTTTATGGAAAAAGGTTTAAGCTCAGCTGACCGTGTATTGATGATCTGTACGGATAAATATGTCGAAAAAGCCAACTTAGGAGCAGGCGGCGTCGGGTATGAAAAAATGATAGTAACAGCTGATCTATTAAAAAATATCGACTCTAACAAAATTATCCCACTCATTCGGCAGAATGGACACCATTCGGTTCCGAATTTTCTCCGCTCAAAAATGTTTTTAGATTTTTCACTTCAAGATGAATTTGAATTTTCATTTGATGAACTAGTTCGAACCTTACATAATGCACCCTTATATGAAAAGCCAGTAATTGCAAACAACCCATTTACTCCTATCTCTGAAATTACACCAAATCGTACAGGTGACGGCGTACGAGAAGTCATGAAAACTATTGTTATGATATTTGAAAACCAGTCTTTTAATTATGTCTTATACGAGAACATTATTAAAAACTCACAAATATCAAGAATCATTTTAGACATATACCTTGAAGAAGCTGGCTCATTAGGGCTAATTGAACGGGATCATGACGGTGATGTTTACCTTACTCTTAGTGGCAAGCACTATGCCTTAGAGAATAAACTAATCAAATAAAAAAACAGATAACACTTATAGCTAATAGCATAAATCCAATCTAGAAAATAAAAAAGCAAACTCACTACTATTTATTTTTTATTTATAAAGCATGGAAGCTTATGAAAAACTTGGCAGTAGGTTTTAAAACATCATTTGCTCACACCTGACATCTAGGCCTAAACCTTATAATAATAAATTTATTAAGTGATATTAAGTTGTGGATTAAATTGTGTCTGATATCAAATAAGTTGCCAAAGCATAAAAAATCATCAGCTTTGTAATAAAAGATAATGAAAAACAGAAATTTAACAAATCACATAGCCACGTGTATTTTATTGTCATACCTAATGCGTTTCAAAAGGTCGAAAACAACGCAATCTACCTATCCGTCAAAGGAGATGTTTTTGCTTTCCACAACGCTCCGGTCTACCAGATAAAGGGTGCGCTGTTTTCTGTTCCTGTTTACCTGACCTCAGAGCCGTACTAGCATAATTTTTAATAACGAGGGCGGCGCAGGCCGCCCTTACTGTTATGCCTTCGGGAAGATCCACAGATGGTTTTCCGGCAGCGCCAGATAGCAGTGCTGCGGGTCGCGCACCTCATGGCCGTAGGCGCGAATAGCGAAATCGTCGCCTGCGGTGCGGAACAGGTACTCCCAGCGGTCGCCGAGATACATGCTGGTGACCAGCGGCAGTTCCAGCTGGTTCTCGCCCGGCCCTTCCGCCAGCCTCACGCGCTCTACGCGGATCACCGCCGTGGCCTCCTGGCCCTGCTGCACACCTTCTCCCGCTCTGCCCCACAGGCTCCAGCCTTTGCCCTCAATACGCGCTTTACCGTCGCGCAGCTCGGCGATTTTTCCGTGCAGCCGGTTGTTGCTGCCCATAAACTCGGCGGTGAAAAGAGTTTTCGGCGAGCCGTACATCTCCTGCGGCGTGCCCTGCTGCTCGATCTTGCCGTTATTCAGCAGCAGGATGCGGTCGGAAATCGCCATCGCCTCGTTTTGGTCGTGCGTCACCATCAGCGCCGACAGCCCGAGCTTGATAATCAACTCACGCAGGAAGACGCGCGCCTCTTCGCGCAGTTTGGCGTCGAGGTTCGATAGCGGCTCATCCAGCAGGATCACCGGTGGGTTATAGACCAGCGCACGGCCGATGGCGACGCGCTGCTGCTGTCCGCCGGAAAGCTGGTGCGGATGGCGCTTGCCCAGATGGCCCAGCCCCAGCTGGTTGAGTACGTCCTGCACCCGCTGATTAATCTCCGCAGAGGCGACCTTACGCAGCTTTAACGGATAGGCCACGTTCTCAAACACCGTCTTATGCGGCCACAGCGCGTATGACTGAAACACCAGCCCGAGGTTGCGCTCTTCCGCCGGGATCTCGCTGCGCGGCGTACCGGCATACACCTGGTTTTTGCCGATGATAATCTTGCCCTGCGTCGGCTTTTCCAGCCCGGCGACGGCGCGCAGCAGCGTGGTTTTGCCGCTACCGGAGGGGCCAAGCAGCGACACCACTTCGCCGCGCTGTAAATTCATGGAGACCCCTTTCAGAACCGGGTTGTCGCCATAGGTTAAATGCAGATCTTCTACTGATAATTCAATCATGTAATTTAACTCCAAATCGCAGGGCGATACCCAGGCCTACCACCACCAGCAGGATGTTAATAAAGGAGAGCGCGGCGACGATATCGATCGCGCCCGCGGCCCACAGGGAAACCAGCATTGAGCCGATGGTTTCCGTACCGGGCGACAGCAGATAAACGCCGGTGGAGTATTCGCGTTCAAAAATCAGGAACATCAGCAGCCAGGAGCCGATCAGGCCGTAGCGTGAGAGCGGGATCGTCACGTGGCGCGTAATCTGCCCGCGCGTGGCGCCGGTGCTGCGCGCCGCCTCTTCCAGCTCGGGCCCTACCTGCAGCAGCGTCGAAGAGATCAGCCGCAGGCCATAGGCCATCCACACCACGGTGTAAGCCAGCCAGACGCTGAAGATGGTGCTGCGCAGCGAGCGCAGCCAGACGATGAGGTTATCGCGCAGCCACTGCGACCAGGCGAAATCGGAAAGCCAGCCCGATTTAAGCGAGTTGTCCAGCCACAGCGGCAGGAACAAAAACACCCAGAGAAACGCCAGGCCCGCGAGCAGCCCCGGTACGGCGCGCGGCACCAGCACGCTGTAGTCGAGGAAGCGCGTGGTATTGTCAGGCTTGCGGTGCATAGCGATGCCGATGAACAGGTAGCATCCCACCGCTAACGCGCCGCCGATCACGCCGATCGCCATGGAGTTGACGATAGCGCGCAGCAGATTTGGCTGCGCCCAGATAGTCTGAAAAGTTTTGATCGACAGCTCGTCCCACAGCGAGACGCCGACGCCCCAGTTAGAGATAAAGGCGCGCAGCACCACGCCCAGCAGCGGCACGCCAATGGTTACGGTCAACCAGAACGCCACTACCGCGCCCGCCACCCAGCGCCATTTCCCCAGCGGCAAGGCGCGCGCCTGGGAAGCTTTGCCCTTAACGGTCACGAAGCGATTGGCGGTGCGCATCAGGCGACGCTGCAGCATCACCAGCGGAATGGTAATGCAGATCAGCACCACGGCCACCGCGGCCATCAGGTGATACGAAGGCGTGCCGAGCTTATTGGTCAGCTGATAGAGATAGGTCGCCAGCACCATATTGCCTTCAGGATCGCCCAGCACCAGCATCAGGCCGAAGACTTCCAGTCCGAGAAAGAACAGCAGCACCACGGCATAGAGGATCGAGGGGCGCACCATTGGCAGGCTCACCGCCGTCATCACCTGCAGCGGCGAGGCGCCGGCGATGCGCGCCGCCTCCTCGACATCCGATCCCACGCTGCGCAGCGCCGAGGAGATATAGAGGTAGGCATGGGGAACGTGCGTCAGCCCGGCAATCACCACGATGCTCGACATGTCGTAGATATTCCACGGCACAAAACCGAGCAGGGACTGCGCCCACAGCGAGAAGAAGCCGACCGGCCCGGCGGCCACCACATAGCCGAATCCCAGCACCATTGGCGAGACGAAGATCGGCACGAGGATCAGCGGCTCGATAATGCGTCTGCCCGGCAGGTCGGTACGCACCATCAGAAACGCCAGGATGCCGCCCAGCGGAATGGCGATGATCACCAGCCCAATGGCGAGAATAAAGCCGCTTTTCAGCGCCTTGTAAAAGTCGGGGTCGGTGAAAATAAATTCAAATGACTCCAGACTCCACTCTTTTGACGGCGCAAAAAAGGGGGCGGATAAAAAGCTCTGGATGACGATAAACGACAGCGGAACATAGATAGCCAGCGCGGTTAACAGCACCACGACGCCGCGCGGCAGGCTTTGCCACTTTCTGCGCAATGCATTCATATTGAGACCCTGAATGGCGAAATCTGAGGAAAAAGAAGCGCGACGCAGCGGGCCGCGCTTCCGAACTGCCGTTATTTACCGGCGGCTGCGCGCCACTGTTTGATGTAATCCAGACGTTTTTTCGGCTGCAGGTACTCCAGCAGGCTTTCGTCTACCGGGATAGGCTTCAGCGCATTGCCTAACATTTTGGTCAGGCCGTCGATATCGTTTTTGCCTTCGATATCGTTACGCAGCGAGGGAATATCGGCCTGGTTTGCCAGGATGGTTTGCCCTTTTTCAGAGAGCACGTAATCGAGCCACAGCTTCGCCGCATGGCTGTTCTGCGCCTGCTGGCTGATAAAGGAGACGCGCGACAGCACCAGCGTGTAATCCTTCGGCCAGGAGATGCCCAGCGAAGGATCGGTTTTGGCGCGGGCTTCGGCGTAGGAGCCGAGAATATTGAAGCCGATCAGGTTTTCGCCGGAGGAGACCCTCTCCATCATGGTGCCGGTAGAGGACTGCACCGCTAATCCGCCCTTCGCCACTTCAGACAAGGTTTTGAAATATTGCGGATCGGCTTTGGAATCCTGCACCGACAGCATAAAGCCCAGTCCCGATTTTTCAATATCGTAGGTGGTGACTTTGCTCTTGAATTTGTCGGTCTGACTGGCGATCAGCTTCGCCAGCGCGGCGTGCGAATCGGGCACCTCGCCAGCCGGGATCAGCCGCTTGTTATAGATAATCACCACCGGCTCGTAGGTGGTGCCGTACGCGCGATTTTTCCACACCGCCCACTTCGGCAGCTGAGCGAGCTCGGGCGACTGATACTCCTGGGCGTAGTCGGTCGCCAGCTTCAGGCCGGTATCCATAGAGGAGCTCCAGACCACGTCGCCGCTGGTGCCGCCGGAGGCCTGCTCGCTGATAAAACGGTTGTACAGCTCGGTGCTGTTCATGTCGTTATATTCGACTTTGATGCCGGGATAGGTGGCCTCGAACCCCTTGATCAGCGGCCCTGCGGCTTTGGTGTCGGTGGTGGAATAGATCACCACCTTGCCTTCTTTGGTCGCGGCGTCGATAACGCCCTGATAGTCCGCCGGATAGCCCTGCGGCGGCGCGGAGAAGGCGGAACAGGAGATAAATACGGTAGCGGCAACCAGAGTAAGAGGATATTTGTTCGACATTATATTTAACCTTTTAGTTACACTTTAGGAACTAAGGGTCAACATAGCCGATCGGGTCCGCCAGACAAGAGGTGCCCAGGCGTTATCTTCGCGAAGTGTGATTATTGGCGTTTTTTCGGCAATTAACACCATTAAAACCACGTAGGCGACGCGTGTTTTTATTGCGCGCGATCACACTATTACAAGTCGCTAATTTTGCGATAGAGCCGGCGCGGATGGCCGATATTGCCATACTGCATTTCGACGCCGATAAAGCCGATCTCCACGCAATACTCCAGATAACGGCGGCCGGTGGTTTTACTGATCCCGACGCTCTCTACCACCTGCTCCACCGACCAGCTGCGGTCAGGCGCATCGCTGAAAAAGCGCTTAACTCGCGTCAGGGTCAGAGACTCAATGCCTTTAGTCGACGGCGCGGGCGGCGCGTCACTGGCTGGCAGGTTGAACAGCTTATCCAGCGCATGCTGGTCCACATTGGTCATCTGGCGCATCGTCTGCACCAGCAGCATAAAGCGCTCCAGCGAGGCGCGCAGGCGGTGAAAAAAGACCGGCTTGAGCAGATAGTCCAGCGCGCCGCTGCGCATCGCATGGCTGCAGGTCTGCATGTCGCTCGCGGCGGTAATAAAGATCACGGAGCAGTCAAAACGCTTCAGCAGCGGGTCGTCGATCAGTGTGACGCCCTGCCCGTCCGGCAGATAATTGTCGAGCAGCACCAGCCGCGGCTGATGCTGCTCGATCAGCTGGCGCGCCTGTTCCAGCGTGGCCGCGATGCCCGCCACGCGCAGATGGAAATGCTGCTCGATAAACTCGCGGTGCAAATCGGCGAGATGCGGCTCATCTTCCACAATCACCACCTTGAGCGGCTTAGCGTTGTTCATGAGAAATTCCTGTCGAAGCGGCGGACGGGAACGGGATAAAAATGGTGAAAATCGTTCCCTGCGGCGCATTGTCGTTGATTTCGATGCTGCCGCCCGCCTGATGAATATATCCTGCCGCCAGATAGAGGCCAATGCCGTGCTCCGAGCCGAGCGGATCGTCGCCGCTGGAGGGCTTACTGGTCACGCCCTGCTCGAACAGATACGGTTTCAGCTGTTCGTCCACGCCGCAGCCCTGATCGGCCACTTCGATCAACAGCTCCTGATTACGGTCGGAAATATAGAGCTCCACCGGCGGTGCAGGTTTTTTCACGTTGAGCGTAGCGTCTACGGCGTTATCCAGCACGTTGCCCACCACCGACATCAGCGCGGTTTCACTAATGGTTGCGGGGATGCGCATGAGCTGGCAGGCGGGATCGAACTTTAGCTCGACCCCTTTTTCACGCGCGCTGACATATTTCCCCAGCAGCAGTCCGCACAGCGCTGGTGAAGTAAAGCGCGCCGAGACGAAATCGAGCACCTGCTGCGCGCCGGCGGACTGCGCCTGAATATAGCGCATCGCATCGTCGTAGCGCTGCATCTGCAGCAGCCCCACCAGCGTGGCGGTCCAGTTGAGCTGTTCGTGGCGCATAATGCGCAGGTTATCCGCATAACGCTTTACCTGGCTCAGCTGGCTGCTCAAGGTGTTGATGTCGTTTTTATCGCGGAAGCTGCAGACCCAGCCGCCCGGCACGCCAGGTTCAAGATCGATAGCGACCCGGTTGACGATCACCTGACGCTGATTCAGGACGGTGATCTGATCGTGCTGGCGTCCGCTCTCTTGTCCGCCGCTCTGGCTGAGAAAAGCGGGATGGATCTGCATCACCTCATGCAGCGGCTTGCCCAGCAGTTCGCTCTCGCTGCGATCGAGCTCCAGCAGCTCTCTGGCGGCGCGATTGATTAAGATCAGCTGCTTTTCGGCGTTAACGGCGAACACCCCTTCATACATCGCCTCGAGCAGCGCTTTTTGCTGCAGCACCAGCAGCGCGATATCTTTCGGCTCCAGCCAGAACATCTGCTTCTTGAGGTTGCGGCTAAAAGCCCATGAAAATATAAACAGCAAAATCAGCAGCGCCAGGCCGTACAGGCTCGCCTGCCACAGCAGGCTGACGTTGATATTGGCGATATAGGAGGTGAGATAACCGACCGAGACGATGCCGATCACCTGATGGCGGGCATCAAAGATGGGAGCCTTGCTGCGCAGCGATACGCCGATGCCGCCCTTACGCACCGAAATAATGGTTTTCCCCTGCAGCACCTCGGCGTTATCGCCGCCGATCAGCGGCAAGTTAAGGCGCTCGGGCGATTCAGAGTGGTAGAGATGCTGCTCGCGCGCGTCGCCGATCACGATATAGCTCGCGTCGCTTTGCTCGCGCAGCGGCTGGATCAGGCGGGCGATGGCCGCGATATCGCGGCTCGCCACCTTCTCCGCCAGGCCGGGCATCAGCGCAATTTCGCTCGCCTGCACTCGCGCGCGCTGCCCCAGATCGTGATGCAGCTGCCGGTCGATAAAATGAAACAGGATCGCGCCCTGCAGCGCCAGCAGCAGGCAGGAAAACAGCACCAGAGAGAGAAAGAGTTTTACCTGAAAAGGCAATCTGCGTTTCATACAACCCGTTATACAGAAGCGAGTGCGCGGCATCAGGCAAGACTATCATGCGCGCAGGCGGCCAGCGGCTGGCTAAGCCCAGAGTTGTGAACTGGCTACCATCTCAGCGAGACGGATGACGTGTTGCATTAACGGATAAGTCCGCAAAGCTTCTATCCATGCAGCCGTCCAGGTGTATAAGTGGTTAAAATAAATTAATATAAATGTTGCCAGACCTCATGCCCTGTGGCTTAATAGCGCCATCGGTTTGGAATACAGACCTTATGAAAGCAGTTTTAGTAAAGCAGTCCTCAGTTCAAGTGTTATCCAAAGATACCCTTCTTCGTGAGCTCCTCCTAAGCGCCCCATAAGTAATTCTCAGGCCATCATCGCCGCTTTAAGTGGCTCATAAATCAAGGAAATATCTATGTCTAACAAAATGACTGGTTTAGTAAAATGGTTCAACTCTGACAAAGGTTTCGGCTTCATCACTCCGGACGACGGCAGCAAAGATGTATTCGTACACTTCTCTGCAATCCAGAGCGACAGCTACAAAACCCTCGACGAAGGCCAGAAAGTCTCTTTCACCATCGAAAATGGTGCTAAAGGCCCTGCTGCCGGCAACGTCACCGCGCTGTAAGACGCGCCTGTTATCAGCGACGCTTACAATAGCGATGAAGGCGCAAGCCTGAGCGGCTAAGCTGCCGCTGATAATGAAAAAAACCTGCCCTGTGCGGGTTTTTTCATATCTGTTTCCCCTCGAGCGGCCCGCTCTCTTCTCGCACCCGTTAAATTTATCATCCACACTTACCCAAAGCCGTAGTCGGCACTGCTATTGTGCATTACACTGCGCGCTGCAAAAACTGAGTAGATTAACGATTAAACAGGCGGTAACGGCGATGAACGGAACGATCACAACCTGGTTTCAGGACAAGGGTTTTGGATTTATCAAAGATGAAAACGGCGACAACCGCTATTTTCATGTGATCAAGGTCGCCAACCCTGAGCTGATCAAAAAAAATGCGGCGGTGACCTTCGAACCCACCACCAACAGCAAGGGGCCGTCAGCTTATGCTGTGAAGGTGCTCCCGGAGAGCAAATATATCTTTATCGCTGGCGAGCGCATCAAGCTCACCGCAATCAAATCTTTCGTGGTCTTCAGCGAAGAGGTGCCGGCGGATAGCCGCATCGATAAAGAGAATACCGTGCTCTCTGTAGGTTCGCTGCTGAATAACATCCGGCCGAAAACCGACGCTAAGCCTGGCGAAATGCGCGCGGTGAGAAAACTGGCGATCACCACTTTCCAGGGAACGACGCTGATCTTCTCGGAAGATGAGATCGACGTAGATGCCACAGCGAAAATGCTCAAGGTCTGAGAGACGGCAGACAGTCCCGCAAGTACAACAGGCGTTACCCTGGAGACTTTTTATGAACGATGAAATACCAATCAAATATTACGACGTTGCGGATGAGTATGCGACGGAGAGCGACAAGCCGGTTAGCGACCTGGAACGCGATTCGCTGGCGCGCTATTTCCAGCTGCTGATTACGCGTCTGATGAATAACGAAGAAATCAGCGAAGAAGCGCAGCAGGAGATGGCTGTGGAAGCGGGCATCGACGCGCAGCGTATTGACGAGATCGCTGAGTTTCTTAACCAGTGGGGCAACGAGTAACCTCGCAAGGCGCGCCTGACATCGACAAGCGCGCCGCTTTCTTTACGACTTCACGCTGCCGACCAGCTTCTTGCGCTGATCTTCAAGGCTAATCACGCGGTTACAAACTTCCTGACCGAAGTTTTTGAAATCCTGCTCCTGATTGCTCCACTCCGCCTGAATCGACTGCTGTAGCCCGCTCAGGTTGCCCATGATCGCCTGTAGCGGATTACTGCCGCTCGCCTGCTTGCTGCCCATCTCGTTCAGGCTGTCCTGCAGCACGCCGCCCATGGTGCTCTGCACCAGACGTTCGCCGTCGGCGCGCACCTGGTCGATCGCCTGATGATGGAAGGTCAGGCCGTCGTCGCGATGTTCGATAATACGGTTCATCTGCTGCTTCAGCTGACCGTTGAGCGTGGTAAGGCGGTTACGCACGTTGCTGTCGGCGCCGAGCTTCTCGACAATCACCTTATCCAGCGCGATGCGGCCTTTTTCCAGGCGCGACGAGGCGCCGGTATCGATCCACGGCAGATCGCGACGCAGCGCGTTCTGGTAGTCGATAGCCTGCTGACGCTGCGCATTGTTCACCGCCACCTTCTGGCCGTTGAACTGCACATCACCCTGCGGGGAGATCTGCAGGTTGCCGTTTGCGCCGACCACCTGCACGCTTTGCGGCTTAATCACCACGTCATCCTGCGGTTTGACGCTGCACTCCCAGGCAGCCTGCGCCTGCGTCGCTGCCAGCAGCAGCGCGGCGAT
>Ga0157364_1007532_pt1 | contig 11264 bp, 20 predicted proteins | sample AttsexASBM2_FD_111476 | JGI IMG/M metagenome (GOLD analysis project Ga0157364, IMG submission 111476) | Fungus gardens microbial communities from leaf cutter ant in Ribeirão Preto, State of São Paulo, Brazil - Atta sexdens ASBM2 | ecosystem: Host-associated > Fungi > Mycelium > Unclassified ...
CTTAACCAATTAGCCCCCTAGAATCTGATCCAACTAGGTGGGTTTATGCCAAACAGTAGGCTGAGCCTTTAACCAATCAACTCCCCAGGATCAGATTGTTATTACTCTTGTTCCCCATCTTATATTGACCTATCCTTTCAGTCCCAGTTACGGGTATCACCAGACATAGTGCTCATAATAAGAACTAGTTTGATTACTTGGCCTTGCAAGATCCAAGGATCCTACCCCCTAGGAAGTCTATTACTAGACCTTGTGTCCTGGCAGCAGTAATGCTTGCTAGTCCTATGGTATATACCAATTATAGGAACCAAGAACCCCAGTGGTTGCCATATGATATTACTACCACATGGTCACAAAGTTAAGATATTTGTGCTTGGAGGGAATTGAACCCTCAACCTTTTGAACACTCACTCAAGTGCTCTCACCAGGTCTTCAGTGATTGAAACCACTAGGCTACTAGGACCTCACTATCTTCAACTCTAACACCATGTTACTAGAAGAAATTATAAATCAGACAAGAAAACAGGAGATTCAAAAAAAATTGAAAAAAATAAATAAATAAAGAACAAACATAGAAAGATAACAAAATAGTCTATGTTGAAGAAAGGATTTATATTCCAAATAATAGGAAAATACAAGAGCAATTCTTACAGAAAAATTATGATCCAACAGATATAAGACTCCTGCCTTCTTCATCTCCTCTACTATTCTAACTATCTCTTCATTCTTATTCCTAGCTATTTTTATTTTTTCTATCATTTCTACCTCAGGTCCTTCTATTACTACCTCTACTAAGTTACAAATCTAATAGTTCTTAATTAATATCTGGTCTCTATTGTTATTTTTGGTCCATACTTTCCAGTCTAGTCTTCTACTAAGTCTATCTGTCTTTCCTATTTTTGTTTTTGGAACATGTTTTAAGGTGAAGTCAAATCTTGACAGATACAACTCCCATCTTGCTTGTCTTCTGTTCAGTTTCTGTGCTTTTATAAAATATTCTAAATTCTTGTAGTCTATCCAGACCTTGAATTTGAATTTTGCACCTTCTAATAAATGTCTCCAGTTTTCCAACCTCCTTATGACTCCCAACATCTCCTTATCATGAATCTCATAGTTTCTCTTTGTCTCATTTAGAGATTTTGAGAGAAAAGTTACTGATCACTATCTCCCATCCTATAGATAATACCCCTCTTATAGCATAATCTGATGTGTCTACTTTCATTCTCATTTTTTTATCTAAGTCCAATGTTGCTAATACTGGTTCTTTTGTAAACCTCTCTTTTAACTCTTTGAATGCATTCCCTTGCTTCTCTGTCCAATTCTACTTCTAATCCTTCTTCACCATGTCATGCAATGGTCTGACTATTGCTAAAAAGTCTTTTATAAACTGGTGATAGTAATTCACCAATCCTAAAAACTTCTGTATGTTTTTAACTCCTTTCAGAGTCAGCTAATCCAATACACCTTTCACCTTTTCTTCTTCCATTACTACTCCTAAAAATCTTACCTTCCTCACCTTCTACTTGTATTTTTCTGGTTTCACATATAAATCATTCTCTGCTAACTTCCTTACTACCTCTTCTACTATTTCATCATGTCCATTCTTTGTTTTAGTTTCTACTATGACATTATCAATGAAACTTGCTACTTTCTCTATGTTGATTAAGTCCCAAAGGATTTCATTTACCATTGTTTGAAATGTTACTAGGGAGTTTGTAAGTCCAAAGAATATTACTATCAGTTTGAAAGCCCCTTCCAGAGTCATGAACACCACCTTCCACTCATTCTCTTTCTTTATTTATATATTATTATATCCCCATTGTAAGTCCTTTTTTGTAAACATCTTTTTTGTACCAATTTTTTCTATGATATCTGAAATTAAAGGTAAAATATAATTGTTTTTTACAGTCCATTTGTTTAAATATCCATAGTCTTACACAATTCACTTCTTGCCATCCTTCTTTCCTACAAAAAACACAGGTGCTGTTTGGAGCAACTTCAAAGGTCTAATGTATTCCTTCTTCAATTATTCCTGAATAAACTCATGTACTTTCTACTTTTCTTCTTTTAACAGCAGGTATACCTTCTCTTTTCTCAGCACAAATTCTCTTTTCATTTCTATAACATGATCCCAGAGTTTTCTTGTAAACATTCTTTTACTTTGTTTTTTTTTCAAAAATATAAATCCACTTGTGAAAATGTTCCAGTACCAGCCTTTTTGCTTTCTTCTCTTCACCCCATATTTCCCATTCTTCTGCTATCTTCTTTACTTCCATTGTCTTCTCATTTTTTGGTTTTTTCCTCCCTTGTGTTTTCTCTTCCCTCTTCTACTCTCTCTCTTCTTGTTTCCTTCCTTCTTCTTCCCTTTTTTCTTCCTCCTTTTGTTTTTCTCACCCTGATTTTTCTTGCTTTGGTCTCCATTGCTTTCCACACTTTTTTGGTCATTTTGTCATTTTGACTTCCTTTATCTTCCAATCAATCTTAGGATTATAGCGAGCAAGCCATAGCATTCCCAAAATCACACTCCACTCCTGTCCTCCTATCATATCAATTTCCATCTTCTCTCTATGCTCCTGATAATATATATTTACTTCCACAGTATTTTCTATCTTATTGAATGTTCCATCCACATTTCTTACATATATAGAACTTCTCATTTTCTTCAGCTTAAAGCTCTACTTCCTAGTGAACTCTGAACTCATTACCAGTCCTATCACCCTGCTGTCTAGTAATGCTTCTACTGTCACTCTTTCCTGTGTATTGATCCTCTTCAGTCCTATCTTTATGGTAACTTCTCTCAACATATCCCCATTGTCTAGATTATCCACTACTCTACTGAGTATTGCAAATATATTACTGTTAGAACATAATTGAGGACTATGAGGTTCTCTTTCCCATTCAAATTGTTTTTGTATTCTGGTTGTCCTCATACTCCATCTTCCTTTATTGGCCTATGATTCCTCATCTCCTATAGTTTTACACAAGATGGCCAAACCCTCCACAGCTATAGCAGTTTCTTCTCCTGTTTATATTCATTATATATAGGTCCCTCTCAATTCCTTCTCCTTGTCATTGCTGAAGGTTCTGGGTTACTACTGCATTTGTTCTCTACCTCTTCTATTAGTGTGGGCCCTGTTGGTGTTTGGTGTATCTTCTGTCCCCTATGCCACATCTGGAGTAGAAGTATTCTTGGTCAGAGTCCCCCTAAATAATTTCTTATTCCTTCTATCCTCTGTTCTTGATTTCCATTCTCCTTTTTTCCTCTTTCTTCTTTTCTTCTGCTTTCCCTTCAGTATCTGTCTAGGTTAGTAGCATGTTTGTACTACTATTCTATACTAGTTGGAGGTCTTTCTGTCTCCATCAACTTTCTCCTAATTGTCTCATTTATCCCTCTTTTGAATTCTTCTATCAACATCCTTCCTTTATATCCACTATCCCTTGCTACTCTTTGAAATTCCTGCATGAGTTTTTCCATTGTCTTTCCTGCCTGCTTTATTCTCCTCAACTCTGCCATCTTAACAGACTTTTTATCTTCTTCTCTAAATTTCTTTTTTAATGTTAGCAAAAATTCTCCTGTTAACTCAAATTCCACTTCTCTTTGTTACAATCTTAAGCTAGAGCTCAGGTTGCACTTAGGCAAAGACTTGAGAGAAGTCAAGGGAGATTGTATAAATAGTAAAGTGTAAGGATACAAGAGAGTATCTACGCTATATATACTAGAGTGAGACAAGAAAACAATGTACAGTACATGAGGTGTATAACATAAGGAGACTGTTAGGATAAAGCAAGGTTGTAGCACCTACTACATGAGATACTGACTGAGACTACTATGGTGCAGCCAATCATGTTATCATACCCTTTGCCCTTCTCCATGCTGTATCCTAGAGGCATCGATTGTGACACTCCTGTTTCCAAATCTTCCAATAAGTTCTCCTTCCATATATCTGCTAATCCCCCCTATATATATGATAGTATCTACTATATTTATTCCTCTACTATTGTCTCTCTCATTCTCATTCTTAAATACAATCTACATGCCATGACAAATTTCCCTACTTTTTCTGCTTCTCTATTAAATACTGATGGCTTAGCCACCTCTATATTGGACTTTGTGTTGGATCCTCCTGTTGCTGCTAGCAGAGCCTGAATTTGTGCTTGTATTGCTACCAACTACTTCTACTGTTGTTAAATAATCTGCTCATAGTTGATTGAGCCATGTTAACTTATGTTATATAAGAGTGTTGGTAGAAGTGATAGTAAAAAGGTGTCAAGAAGCAGAGCAGAACCTATGCTAGTCTCACTTTTAGACTTGTACTCATGGCTTAACTCAATTTGTATAAGTGCTAGTAGGCCTTCTCTTTTTTCCGTCTGACACTGTCTACTGACTATCTAGAGACTGACTACTACCCTAAGGAAATTGTAAACAATTTTGGTCTAAGAAGACCATTCTACTTTAAGTAAGGTCTTAAGAATACTTGCTATTCTTCTGTGTATACTAGTCACAAGAAGACTAGCAGCATAGAGCTAATATTTGGAAAGTAGTAATAAACACATCCACATAAGGTTATTATGCTTACTAAGCACCAATGGGCTTTAATGCACAATAAGCAGTCAAGCTTTCCTTATCTGACTAATATACCTCTTATACCTAAGACTTGGCAACTCTTCTTGACTAAAAGACTATATTGTCTCTTAGTCAAGGATGATTGAGAGAATAAGAAGGTAGAGAGGGCTTGGTGTTGAGCTGTCTTAGAAATGGGTATCAAGTTCTAATATTATGAACTTAAGACCTTAAAACTGGTCAAAAGAAGGAATCTTATATAGGATTTACACAAGAGAATTCAATAGAGAGCTCTATACATGATCATCTATCTTATATACCTAAAAATAATAGTCCATGCTCTACTACATCAGTCTACCCTAAATAACCATGTGTTTTGCCTTAAGTGTTAGATATGCAAAGCTTGAACTTTAGCTTTTTTATTTAATTTCCTTTCTCTTTTTTCCTTTCTTTACTCTTGGATCTAGGTTTAGGGTGACATCATAATCATAATGTCACATACCAGTCAAATGGTCATAGTAACAGTCACATGATCATGTGCTCACATAGAACATGATAGAAGATTCAAGAGCAATGATGTCATACAACATATATTAATCTCATGGCTGACATATTGTTATAAACTTATTTCTTAGGGTTGGAAATAAGAACAACTCTTGTATTAGAGAAACACAAGAGAACTTGATAGAGTTCCTAGTACAAAGTAGTCTACCTTATATACTACTACTCATGGTCTGTGCTCACTACTGTGCACCCTACCCTAATGACCATGTATATGACATGAGGCCAACATGTGTTGTCTATGTTGTATGACATCACTTTATTCCAGAACCTTCTACTCCATTCTCCCAAGTCTCATGATCAGTCTTGTGACTTTGCCATCAACTTGTGACTAATATGACAGCATGACTGATAAACCCTAACCCAAGTTGTTCTAAATATAGAAAATAAAAATAAAATAAAATAAAAAATAAAAGAAAAATAAAGTGAAAAGAGAAAAATAAAGTCTACCATCAATGATCTTGACATTACCCCCCCTTTAAGATTTCTCCTCTGGAGAAATGTCCTGTTCTCCAATCTCTTCCTCTTATCTTTTCATTTTCTTCTTCCATTTTTTCTTCTATCATCCTCAAATGTTCGCTTTCATCAATTTGCCTACCCTCTTTCCATTTCTTCCAATTCTTTTCTAATTTTTTCAAATACTCTTCTTCAAACTTCTTGTCATCCCACCCATATAGTACCCTTGTCATATACTTCTCTGGTAATTCCATCCTTCTATATTCATCTACTTTTCCCTCCTGTCTTCTAATTTCTATTTCTCCTTGCTCAAATTCCTCAATCAATTTTTCCACATTTTTTAAATTTTCTCTCTCCTCTCAAGTATCCCCTTCAGCTGTGAATCCCTTCCACCTTATCAAATATTTTTTCACTCCCCTCATCTTTTTCTTGTTCAATATTTTTTCAACTTCCCATTCTTCTACTCCTTCTACTTCTACCAGTTTCCCTTCTTCCTTCTTCTGTCCCTTGACCTGTTCTTTATAGTGAACTATCTGGCTTACATTCACTACCGGATGAATCCTCATCGAACTTGGCAATCATAATTTTACCGCATTCGATGATACTACTTTCTCTATAGCATACGGCCCCACATATATTTCCATCAATTTTTTACTTGGTCTTTCTTTGAACACTAGATTCTTAGTGCTCAATAATACTCAATCCCCTTTCTTCCATTCTTCAGTTTCCTTTCTTCCCCTATCCGCATACCTCTTCATTTCCTCCTGAGTTTTCCTCAATGCCACCTCCGCTTCTTCATGAACCTTTTTCATCCTCTCAACAAACTCCGTCGCACTCTCCACCTTTTCTTTCCTCCTAATATCTCCTCCTATTCTCATTTCTCTTCCATAGTTTGCCATAAACGGTGACACTTTTGTTGCTGTATAAACTTTGTTATTTATAGCAAATTCCGCCGCTGCCATCCACTCCGGCCAATCCTTCTATCTGTGTTCAATAAAGAATTGGAGATATTGCTCCAATTCCTGATTCATTCTCTCAGTTTGTCCATCTGTTTGAGGATGGAAGGCAGTTGACAATTTGGTTTTAATTCCCAACATTCTGTTCAACTCCTTAGTCAATTCCGCCACAAACTGCGGTCCTCTATCCGACACCACACTTTCCGGTAACCCATGCAATTTCCATACATTGTCTCAGAATAATCTTGCCAACCCCTCAGCTGATGTTCCCTCAGTCATTGCCACAAAATGCATCATTTTTGACAACCTATCACATACCACTAAAACCACATCCTTTCCTGCTACCACCAGTAATTTTGTGATGAAATCTACTGTTAAGTGTGACCAAGGTCTCTTTGGTACTTCACTCAACTTCAGCTTTCCTGCCAGCTCCTCTGTTCTATTTTTCATCCTCTGGCATAGGTCACACCCTTCTACATACTTCCCTACATCTCTTGTCACCCCAGGCCACCAGTAGTTTCTCATTACCAACTCTACTGTTTTCCATCTTCCTCCATGTCCAGCTGCTGGTACATCATGGTGCAACTGGATCACCTCTGTTCTCAACTCTTCATTATTTGGCACATACACCTTCCCTTCCTTCAATACCAGATCTCCTTCAATCTTCCACTCGTTTTCTCTTAACTCCTTGACTCCAGCCTTCTTCATCTCCTCTACTACTCTAATTACATCCTCGTCCTTACTTCTCACTTTTTTCATTTTTTTTACTAAATCTACTTCTGATCCTTCTACAACTACTTCATACATACTGCGAATCCAGTTGTCCTTAATAAATATTTGGTTTTCATCATCTTTCGCTACACCTACTTTCCAGTCCGCTCTTCTACTAAGTCCATCTGCTTTTCCCATCTTACTACCTGCCACATGCTTCAGGGTAAAATCAAACTGAGACAAGTATAAAGCCCATCTGGCCTGTCTCCTGTTTAACTTTTGCACTCTCATGAAATATTCTAAATTTTTATAATCCGTCCAGATCTCAAATTTAGTTTGCACCCCTTCTAACAAATGTCTCCATGCCTCCAATCCCCTCACAATAGCCAGCATCTCTTTATCATGTATTTCATAATTTCTCTCCATCTCATTTAACGACTTTAAGAGAAACGCCACCAGTCTCCACAACCCATCCTTACATTCCATCGACAATACTCCTCCCATCGCGTAATCTGATGCATCTACTTCCATCCTCATTTTTTGTCAATATCTGGAGCTGCTAACACTGGCTCCCTTGTAAATCATTCTTTTAACTCCTGGAATGCCTTCTCTTCTTTCTCTGTCCAATCCCACTTTTTATCCTTTTTTACTAAGTCATGTAACGGCCTTGCCACTGTTGCAAACCCTTCTATGAACCGGCGATAGTAATCCGCCAGTCCCAAGAATTTTTGTATGTCTTTAACGCACTTGGGTGTTGGCTACTCCAAAACTCCTTTTACTTTCTCCTTCTCCATCTTTAACCCCTCTGGTTCTATTACTACTCCTAAAAATTCCACTTCCCTTACCTTCCACTTACACTTCTCTGGCTTCACATATAAATCGTTCTCTTCTAATCTCCTAATCACTTCCTCTACTAACTCATTGTGTCCCTCCTCTGTCTCTCTGTTCCTACAATCACATCATCAATAAAAACCGCTACCTTTCCTGTGTTAATCAGATCTCTCAGTAATTCGTTCATCATGGCTTGGAATGTGGCTGGAGAATTCATCAACCCAAAAAACATAACAGTCGGTTCAAATGACCCTTCTGGTGTCGTGAACACTGCCTTCCATTCATCCCCCTCCCTAATCCTCACATTGTTATACCCCTACCTCAAGTCCATCTTCGTGAACAACTTCTTTGTCCCCATATTTTCTAAGACATCAGAAATCAGAGGGAGTGGATAATTGTTTTTTATCGTCCACTCATTAAGATAACGATAATCTTGTACCATCCTCTTTTTGCCATCCTTCTTTCCAACAAAGAACACTGGCGCCATTTGTGGTGACTTTGACGGCTGAATGTAACCCTTCCTCAACTGCTCCTTCACAAATTCTCTAACTTCCTCCCTTTCTTCTCTTGACAAAGGGTACACCTTCCCTTTTCTTGGCATGAATCCCTCCTTTACGTCTATTGCATGATCCCACACTTTTCTTGTGGGCATTCTCTCTGATTGCTTCTTCCCAAACACCTTTATCCACCTGTGAAACTTCTCTGGCACCAACTTCTTCGCTTCCACTTCAGACTTTGCTGCTTCTTCTTCCTCATCCCATATCTCCCACTCTTCTGCTACTTTCCTTACTTCCACTATTCTTCCTTTTTTCTATTTCTTCCTCTTTTCCTTTTCCTCTCTCCTCTTTTCTGCTTCTTCTTTTGCTTCTTCTTCTTTCTGTCTTTCTCACCCTGATTTCCCTTGTACTGGCCTCTACTGTTTCCCACACTCCTCTAGACACCTCATCATTTTGACCTCCCCTGTTCTCCAATCAATTTCAGGATTGTGGTGTGCTAACCATGGCATCCCTAAAATCACCAACCACTTTTGCCCTCCTATCACGTCAATCTCTGTTCTTTCTACATGCCCCTTATAATATATGTTTACTTCCACAGTATTTTCTATTGGTCCTTCCTTATTGAATGACCCATTTACATTTCTCACTTGCATTGGCCTCTCCAACTTTTTTAGCTTAAAACCCTGTTTCTTGGCGAACTCAGAGCTCATTACTAGTCCTGTGGCACCACTATCCAATAGACCCTCCACTGTTATTTCTTCCTGCATATCGATTCTTTCCAACCCAATCTTTACTGTCACTTCTCTTAGCATCCTTTCTCCCACCTTCCTTACTTTCATTTCTTTCTTGCTTCCCTCTAATTCAGATGTATCAACTTTTATTTCATTTGTTAATACATTAAATTTATTATAAGAACTTAGTTGAGGGCTTCTAAGTTCTCCACCTCTTTTAAATGTCCAATTTGTTTGATATTGCCCTTGAACTGTCCTCTTCCATACTCTACTCTCCTTCCTTCTATTGGTCTCCCTCTGCCCCTGTTTCTACAGTGGCGGGCCATGTGCCCAAAACCTCCACAGGCATAACAATTTCTCTCACGATCCACCTCCATGGTATAGGGGTCCCATCTAGGAGGTACCCCAGCCCCTTGCCCTGATCCTCTCGATACCCTCCATCGGAGCAGGCCCTGTTGTTGCCTGCTGAGGCAGTGGTTGCCTCCTTTGCCACACTAGGGGTCGTGGCAAGTTCTGTCTCTCTTGTTTCTGCACTCCTCCTCCTTGTTCTTTCTTTCCTCTCAATCTTTCTTCTTCTCTCCTGCTTTCCCTCCAATTCCTATCCAGGGCCATTGCCCTTCTGTACCATTGTTCTATGGAGGCTGGTGGATTTTCTGCCTCCATCAGCTTCCTCCTGATTCCTCCATTCATTCCCCTTTTAAACTCTTCTACTAGTGGCCTCCCCTCATATCTGCTACCTCTCGCTGTTCTCTTGAATTCTTAGACATATTCCTCCATTGTCTTCCCTTCTTGCTCCATCCTTCTCAACTCTGCCGCCTTTACCGACTCCTCTTCTCCTCCCCCAAACTCCTTCCTTAAACTTGTTAGAAATTCCTCCACTGACTCATATTCCACTTCTCCTGATTCTAATTCCTCCATTACATTTTCTTTCCATACGTCTGCTGATCCCCCCTGCACATACGATAGAACCCACTGCACCTGCTCTTCTACTGACATTCCCCTCAACTTCATTCTTATGAACAATCTGCATGCCGTAATGAAACCCCCCACTTTCCCTGCTTCTCCGTTAAAGATGGCTGGCTTTGCCACCTCCATATGAGATCCCATGTTGGACCCCCTTGCTTCCCCTCCTGCTCCTGCTCCTTCCTGTGCCGCAAGCAGGGCCTGTATTTGCGCCTGCATCGCAGCCAACTGCTCCTGCTGCTGCCTTATGATCTCATGAAGGTTAATTTGACTCATGTTGTATTGAGGTGGAGAGTCAATTGGTGAAGGTGATAATGAAGGTGGTGGTGGTGATGGCGGTGAAAACGTATATAATGGTAAAGCGGAACCTGTGCTGGTCTCGCTTTCGGATTTGTATTTGGATGAAGACAGAATTTTCTCGGTAGGTAATAGCAGGTCCTCTTCTTGCCCTGCCTATACTGTTTACTGACTACTTTTAAGTCTACTGACTACTGCCTTAAGGGAAAGGGTAAACAATTTTGTCCTAAGAAGGATGTTCTACTCTAAGCAGCTGTTTTAAGAACAAACTGCTGTTCCTCTGCATAGACACACCATAAGGGGATGTGTAGCACAAGGCTGATAATATGAAAAGGTAACTAGCATGTCCACAAAAGGTGATACGTCTGAAAGACACCAGTGGGCTTTGGTGTTAACAAACGGTTGAGCTTCCCCTGCTCAACTAGTGCACCCCTTATACCTAGGGTCCGGCAGTGCTCTTCTTGACTAAAGGTCGGTGTTGACCTTCGGTCGAGGATGAAAAAGGAGTAAGAGGGTAAGTAGATTGAGGGCTTGTGTTAAGTGGTCAAGAATAAAGGAATTGAGTTCTAATGTTATGAACTTATTTCTTAGGGTTGGAAATAAGAACAACTCTTGTATTAGAGAAACACAAGAGAACTTGATAGAGTTCCTAGTACAAAGTAGTCTACCTTATATACTACTACTCATGGTCTATGCTCAC
>Ga0157364_1007533_pt1 | contig 11264 bp, 4 predicted proteins | sample AttsexASBM2_FD_111476 | JGI IMG/M metagenome (GOLD analysis project Ga0157364, IMG submission 111476) | Fungus gardens microbial communities from leaf cutter ant in Ribeirão Preto, State of São Paulo, Brazil - Atta sexdens ASBM2 | ecosystem: Host-associated > Fungi > Mycelium > Unclassified ...
GCGTGCGTGCGTGCGTGTGTGTGTGTGTGTGTGTGTGTGTGTGTGTGTGTGTGTGTGTGTGTGCGCGCGCGCGCGCAGGGGAATAGGATATCGCGATAGGTCGTCCTATCTGTATAAAAATAAGAATCTGCATGTCTTCATTATTTAAATGCTCAAATGTTTAATAATTCGAATCCATACACTTTCGCTTGTCAACAAATTTCCTGAATTCCGGAACAGTCCATTATTTAGAAAATATATAATATATACAATAAAAAAATGCCTTTAGAGCTCAGCTTCGTTCATTTCTCTCTTTCTCTCTCTCTCTCTCTTCTTTTTTCTTTTGGCAGTTACATTTTGCGTCTAGATGTGATATCACAGAGTTAATGGATGTAGATCCGACTAATTGTAAAATGTAATAATAAAACGTGCGTCCGCATAGATACATGTTCCTCTACACGCTGCTCCTTCCTATCGATTTTAATCCTTAATTATATGAGCACGTGGCATATGCAAGTCGTCTCTCTCTCTCTCTCTCTCTCTCTCTCTCTCTCTCTCTCTGTGTGTGTGTGTGCGTGTGCGTGTGCGTGCGTGTGTGTGTGTGTGTGTGTGTGTGTGTGTGTGCATACACATGTCAATCAATAAAATTTTGTATGTGTACATATTTCAGTATATCATTTAAGAAAAATATAAAACTATTGAGGTCCATGTGATGGACTGTATTCTCGGATTCCTTCCTTTCCCTAATCGTGATATCATATAGGCTTAATACACTATTATCTCTACTTTGTCGAATTGATTTCATAGACGTACGCGTCTAGGAATGCGTTCTAATCGATGCTCTTTAAGCTTTTACTGTCTATGTTTCTGGAAAGTTAATCGTTAATTCTAAAATTCGTTGGAGACTGACAATTGTTAACCAAACATTATCCGAACAGACTAGTACTTTTAAATGAAGGAAATTTAATTTCTATTCATTAGCCATGTTATTCTTCCGAAGTGTTGACAATAAAAGTTTTATGATATTTTAATAATGTGTAATTGCTGCAAAAATGAATGTTCTGAAATATTAAATAAAACGCGCGCCGTGAAGTTTCTGTACCATCAAAATCTGTATATTAAATTACATTATACGGAATGTGTAGAGATACGATGATGAATGTTACTCGAAGTCCGATTAACACGATATAATTTACAGTCCCGCCGGCTCGTAAATATCTTCGTTAATTACGCTATCTTAATTAACGAAAATGTAGAAAAAAAGCGAAATACACAAGTTCCAACCAGTATTTGTACAGCGCGCACAGATCTCGCGCTAGAGATCGCACGCATATCGGATTATCGAAAAAATGTATCACCCGAAATTGTTCAGAGGAAATACCCTCATTGTTATATATACATATTCAGCGTGTATAGATCGAAACGTGTCTATCAGTTTTCGATGCATACATGTACCGATTGTATATATCATCGATCGGGAGGAGCGAAATGCATGATCGATCTATACATACGACATCCACTAACTCTATGCTGGAAATGCAAAAGCACTATTCTCGTGTAACTAGTACAAGTCTTAATGCATCCGCAAATGTACTACACTCGCCTATCTTTGCGTTAGGCCCTTGGAAATCTTTGATGTACTGATTGATGACTAACGATGTTAATTAATGTACAATTTTATTCAATAGATTGAATATAACAGTACTTCTTGTCTTCAATTTTCCAAAATATGCATTAAAATTTTTAATCTTACTCAAATCTTTAATTTCAAAGCCGAGAGCTTATAATTTTTGTAGAAGGTGTCAAGATAAATTATCTGTCCCTTGTTTTACATAATTTTAAAAGATTAGCAGGATCACATCTTTTAACAAAATTATTCTTTTAATAGAGTTGAAAGCTTAAAATTTAAATTTTATTATTGAAAACTTAAATTTTATTATTAAAAGCTTTAAATTTTTCCATATAGTTTTCTCTTTAATTAATTTTTATAGTCGCTAATTTTAAAAATTATTATAAGATATTTTTTATCAATCTGCTAATCTTTTTCTTTGAATTTGTTTACAAATTTGAATAGCAGTAGTATAGTACGAATGTGTCGTATTTTCGCGGATCTCCTATTGCAAGGCCGATCTCAAGAATATCTTTGAAAATGCAATATCTATGCATTTTCAGTGACAAAATGCAATATCGTGAGCGGTATATTTGTTATACTCTTTTAGAAACAGTCTTTATACAATATTTCAATTATATTATGTACAATTGCATATACTAGCTAAAAGATAGAACCTATGTGCTATATTACGTTAGATCCAAATATGAGTTACAGTTCTGTCGAACTGTAATTACATAGCAATATCCCAATCTTTATTCGAAAATAATCCAATTGAAATCTCGATTACTTATACCCTGGTCGTATTTACAGTAGCGCGATGGTATTTAATAATGTACATGAGTTTTCGAGCTTAATATAAATACTCTGAAGTGGTCGTGATTCGAGGCTGTCTCGTAAATTACGCCTTTGTCATTTCAGAAGTATTATATCAGGACTAGATAGTATTCCAAATACATGTATGACGTAAAATACAACTCAACTGTAAAAGATGAAATCTTTGTACATAGAAATTTACTGTACGAAATGTTGCACGTTAAGAAAGCTTAGGCCTTATCTCCAACGAAAATATATTCACTAAATATCTTGTGATCATAAGATAATAATGAAAATATAGAATGTACAACAGAAGAGAATATTGACATATGAGCGAAGAAGTTGACATGGAGATTTAAATGTTTGTATTCTTTGATTTGGAAACAGATCTGATTCAGAGGAAGAATTAGGGATGTACCAGATCGTAAAATTACCAGATATCGGATGTCACATTCTTTTCGGATATCCAGTCAAATATCTGGAACAAGGCTTCCAAAAAAAAAAGCAAGAAACTAGCGATAATAGAGAAATTTCTTTATCTTCCTAAAGTGAAAAGAAAAAGAGAAAAATGAATTGTGCAAGAAGTTCAATTGAAAAGAAGAAAATTCTGCATTAATTTTTGATAAAGCAAACTTTTAATATAAAATTTCAGTCGAATATATATGTATTATTGGATACTAATGATATCCAGCTATCTGACCGGATAATATCGGATATCGGATATCGGATATTTTCCAGATATCCGGTGTATTCCTATTGAGAATTACAGAGATCATTTCAGTTGCCACGATTCTCAGATAATCGATGTGTAATGGTAACAAAAATTCTCTGCCGAATCTTGTATAGGCTGGTGCTACCAGTTGTTTCCAACACATATTTGGAATACTACAAATACACGTATAGTGTAAAAATGTTTGAGATATTTACCTTAATCCCGAAGCAAATTTTTCAAGAATATTTTTTGTATCTCTTTAACCACACTTTTCAACAGTATTTTATATCTGAAATACATAGTTTCCACAGAATATTTTTTGTATTTAAAATACAATCTACGATGTGTCTTTGCCTAGTCCTGAATATATCATCTCGGTTCTCTTTCATATAAAATTAAGCGAAAAACATATGAACAATCAAAAATTATTATCCATTGAGAATTTGTTCTATTGTAATTAATCAACAATTCAGGCAGTATATAGCTAATAAACGTTATATCGAAAACACTAGTAATCTAGAGTTTGGTCACTCTTTTAGAATACTAGTCTGCAGTAAATTACAATAATCCAGATAGCAAGTTTCCCACAGGTTGTTGTCAAATATCAATTTGCTTGAAACTGCTTTAAGTTGCTTTCAATATTAAGGAAAGTGATTTTGTCTATTGGATTATTACCGATCTTTTATCGCTACCAACAGTTATGAGCAACTTTATGGCAACATTCAGGCAACAGTTAGTCAGTTGGCCTCTTACAAACCGATCGCATAATAGATTATTGGAAATCCAGATGAAACAGAGAATTTTCAAACTATTCGTCCACAAGATGAAAAGAGAAATCGAGAATTGTCAAAAGAATTATTTACTTTCATTTTAAAGTCCAATTTTGAAGACTATCTATCGCTTTCAAGCAGATACTATTTCATTATTACTTATTATCGTTACAAGAGAAATTTCATAATACTGCATCTTTTATTCTATTTTATGATTTTTACTTGATGCAGCTTCATCGTGCCCATGGCGGTGTCGTGTACTGTTCGCAGATAAGCGATTTCATATCAATTTTTATTTCATTATATTTCCATTTAATTGATGGAAATGTAGACTAAATATTTTATGAAAACGGTTTCAAACAGATTGTGGCAACTTTTATGACAATAAATATGCGACAGTACTTCAACTACTGTGCAGGCAAATCACTGTCCATCCAACATAAGGTTAGCCTAAACGAAATTACTATTGCCTTGATGGCAACAACTGAAAGGAAACTTGTGCCAAGCAATTATTTTTCTTTCAAGCTAAGGAAACACTTTTTTAACTAAGTATTATATGTATAAAAAATAATTTATGGACATGTTTAAATCGTTTCATTCCCAATTGGGGAACACTCTTAATCACCGATTAAGTAATTAGTCTGTTCCAACAAAACGGAAATTAATATTGTCGGTAATAACTATTTAGCTGCATATTTCCCACTATTTACGACAGCTCATCGATCGGTCAATAGCTTACAAACTTTTTGAGCTATATACACTTCCAGAAACACGCAATACCTGAGAATTCGTGCTGGAAATTACAGTACTTAGACAGTCTTACATAATAGCTGCAGATCATCTCGAAAGTAATACGCACAGCATATTAATAGCGGTGTAAGTTGCTATATGTAAAATAAACAGAAGCTGAGACAACGACGAAGCAGACGCTGCGTTTGGAGTCTTCATTAAGACCTCGCATATTCCTGAAACAAAATGCAAATGTTGAATATTTATATCGTGCTTACTCATGTATTTAAACCCAACATAATGTAATATATCTTGAAACTACAGCGAAATGTGATAAATTATCGTAATTATCTATTTTTCAACAAATAAATTGTTCTAATAAGATATTCCCTGAATATTTCAAATATTATGATAAATATTGAGATGGAGGGAGTCAGCCAAAGACCTAGATCTTAACATGTGTTGTCAAGGTCATAATCCTGTTGGAGTTCCTGGTCTCCAACAGGTTTTAGCTATTGCTCGTTGTTTGTTAATAAAAGAAGTTCAAAAAATATTTTCTTCTATTTTTAGTATATACAAATACTATCTTATACCTCTTACTTATAAAACATACTTTCCGCGTAAAGTGAGGTCCACCCCACCTTTCCTCTGCCCAGAGGCGCACGACTTTTCACGTGAAGCGAATTCCATCTCACCTTCGCTTTCCGCCTAGAGGTGCGTAACTTTTTATGCAGTAAACCTTACTTCGCTTGGAAAGTCGCACATCCTTAGGCAGAGGAAGGAGGGAGAAAGCGGGATGAATTACGCTTTGCGTGAAAAATCCTGTGCTCCTAGGCAGGGAAGATGAAATGGACCTCACTTCGCACGGAAAGTTATTAGGTAAACAGAGAAAAGTATAGAGCAGTTCTTAATATTTGTATATGGCAAAAGTAAGACATTTTTTTCAAACTTTTGTTACTAACTTTTTAATGAACAATGAGCGATGGCTAAAATATCTTGTCAAGGTTATCGATGCTAGTTTCTTCCATCTCAATATTTATCCATTTATAAAAATCTTTGCAATTTTTCGATTAATTTTAATCGCAAAATATCATATATTTGTAATTACCTTGATTGGACAGTTTATACGTCCATTCATCCTTGACTTCTCTTTGACAAGTACGCGATGGCCTCGAAAGCCATAATTCTTTTTCTTGCTTCTGTCTACTGCCTTTGTCTTTGGCGTTTTTGAGAAGCATAGAAAAACAAAACGTTTGTCCTGTACTGCCTGAAATTTCAGAATTCCGTTGCGACGCTATCGTATACCACATTCCTTTCTCTTCCCAGCTGCCGTGACAAGAATAGGCTGCCAAAATATATCGAGTCTTTAGTCTTTTTTACTTTTTATATATTTTTTTCTCTTCATATAAATTAACAAGTAGTAAATCACAAGTAGTAAATGTTCATTCATATTTACCAATCTTTTCATGTTCGCACGTGTTGCCGATTATTATTTCGGCTTGATCGGACGGGGTGCAGCCAATTTGAATATCCGTACTTCTGCATTCCTCGTTTTCATTTTCCTGCCAAGTTCGCCTCTTGGTCGTCCTCGACAGTTCGCTACGCCGCTGCCGACTCGGTGCGGCAGCTGACAATGCATCCGATGAAGCAAAATTCAGAATCTCATACTGTCCTGAATTAGGACATCTTCTCTGATGCAAGAATGTGGCTGTAAAAAAAGAGACATAATTTGCATATGTTTTGCTGCTCGCCCACTAATCCGCAATACCATAATAAAGCGCATAAGTTTCCTATATATCAATATTTATAAGCGATGACGTAGCATAAATTAGCACTTACTTATTAAGGTCGTATACGGCCTCGTGGAGGGATCAGACATTGAGCACGCTTCCTCTGGCATAATTGCTTTTTGATCTGCAATAAAAGAAAAAAAGAACGTTTTATATACGTATATTATGTAATGCTGATTTTAAATGTTGTACGCTCAAAGTTTTTCTCACCTGACTGCTGTATCTCAATGATATGGCTGTCTCTTTTGTGAAATATCATACAAACGTAACCAATATCGCTGCAACCAGTAAATAAGATTCAAACAACTGTGATGTACGTTAAAAATCTCAAGAGAATTTAGAAATTACTCACCAGCCGCTGGTGACATGAGCAACCAGTTTCACTTTATTTCCTTGCATATTGTCATTCGGATATAGCTTCTCTAAATTGTGACAAACGATTTTTTCCTCATGGACAATTTCGCCATCAGTATTTTGTGCTTGCATTTTTACTCTCAGCGTCGCGTTCTTGTTTGTAAAATGATAGCTTTTCGTACCATTGAGAGAGTGCCAGTCATGGTGTTGAGTTACCCAAGCAGGATATTTGCATCTACTGTGCTCTTTGTCAACTATTAATACAAGAAATAAAGCAAAAATATAAAAGATGGTATAATTATTTTTATTAATTTCCTGAAAAACCTTTTGATTTCGTTTGTACAGTTACCTTTAATAAGTTTTATGGTGGGTGAACCTTCGGAAACTGTGGTTAGACCGTTGCAAGTAGGGTCGCCGGACTGTGCAAGTAAATAAATCATCTTTCCCTGATGATGAGACTTTTCTTCGTACAGGAAACACCTATCAAATAAAAGATATCATTCGATAACGATCTTGAATTTTTCAAAGAGATTTTCCGATCTTTTTTTTTTTCTTGTTGGTTCATCATGTTTCCCTCAGCGTACATATATCTACATATACGTTTCATGGAGGGAGCAGAAAGTTATAATAATAATGTCTATGTGAAAAATGACAAATGAGTGGTTAACCATTTTTTCACCTTACCAAGTTTAATGCCCGTAAATTTATCTTTAGAGCTCAGCAGCCAATGAAATAATTCGTAGAGTATCTAAAGATAAATTTAAGGAAGCCTTAAATATAAAGTCTGACTATAAATACAAGTATAAAAAATCTTTTTATATCATAAACAGCATGAAATGTGACTAAAACCGTAATACATAATCTGATATGTAGATGCAACGTATAAATAAGCTACTTGATGCGCAGTATAAGCATTCCGCGACAAAATCGCAACAAAAACTATTGCTGTCACGGACTTTGGATAATTACGTTACACAGAATTAAAATATAAATATATTTCACACCTATAGGTTTTTGCGTCATTCAGTGCGCTCCTTTCTTTCAAAGTTCCCACGAGATATTTATTTCGACCATCGTTCCAACTGGCAAGGCATTGTAATTCCTCGGCTGCAAATAATCAAATACATAAAGATTTTATAGAAAAATAAAAATTTGTATAAAAAAATAAAAATTTAAGATATTATAAAATATATATTTGTAAATATGTATTTCAAATATGGACTTGGTTAGGTGGCGTGTAGAGATGCGTCACACGCATCTCTACACGCCACGTAAGCTGTGCAATTTTTATGCGAATAGTGAAAATTTTAGAAAGTAGACGAACTAGCGATAGCAGGAGAATAAATTTTGGAGATAGAAGAAGTTGAGCAAGTAAAGAAGAAGTTGAAAGAAGGGTAGAAAGCGAGTTGTAGCGTATATAGAGATAGACTAGAGAGTAAAGTTATGACGGCAAAGAATGCGGGAGATCCGAATCGGAAACCGGGTATAAGTAAGACGATCGACCCTAAACAGAGGAAATTAATGGCAGAAGTTAAGGATAGCATGAAGAAAATATAGGGGAGGATAACGAAAGTTAGAGAGTGACGAGACAAGTAACGAGAAACAAGTAAGCAATTAAATATAAGATTAGAGGCATTAAAAAAGGAGACGAAAACATTCATAGAGGGAATAAAAATTAAAGAGATATAGGAAGAGAAAATCAGAACACTGGAGAAAAAGATGATGGAAAGGGGGAAATTGGATGAAAGGAGAAATGGAGAAGTTAGAAAAGGATTTTGAGAAGAAAGGGAAAGAGAGTATAGGGAAAATTGATGAGTTTGAAAAAACAACGAAGGATTTGGTTAGTGGATAGAGAGGACATAAGAGACAGAAGCGTCTTTAGCAAAGGTAGAAGCGTATTTAGTAGAAAAAGAAGTAGCTGCAACGTTTTTTCGGAAGAAAGTATGGACTAAGTGTGAAGGATGTAGAAAAAAATAAGAAAAATGGTAACCAAAAAAGATAGATAGGAAAAAAGGCGCAACATAATCAAAGGTAAATATTTCAAATATTTAATTACATATAGATTTTTATTATTTTAGTAGAATACTTATAGATAAATATTATTCATTATATAAATATTGTGAAAGTAAAACATGTTTATAAAATGTCTAGTCAAATCATAGAAATCTAAAAAAAATTAAACGTAAATTATAAAATAATGTGTTTCTCTAAATTCTCTTTGGAGTGGAATCTCACTCTAAATAATGAAATTTGGGCTAGTTAAAAAAGAATGACTCAATTTTCAGTCTTTAGGAGTGAGATTTCACTCTTCAGCATGAAATTTACTTTAAAAATTTTAGAAAATCTAGATTATAAAATATGATTTTATCAGATATTATTTAACCAATAGAGAATAAAGGCTCATCAAATCTGGATCTTTAATATTTTTAAATAATTCAATGAATTTGTACTATATGTATTATATATACTACATATGTACATACATATATACTACATGTACATACATATATATTATATATGTTTGTAATTATTTGAATGTGCGTCGAAATTGTTTTGGACTTTTAAAACGCAATAGAACTAGTAATATCACAATTAAATTTGATGCTCAATCAAATCTATCTATTAATAATTATTTCATCAGATATTACTTTTACGATAATTAATACATATGTATATTTTTATTCATGCTATTGAAGGTAATGCTCTAGATAACTGCTCTAGATAATATTAATTGCGAACATCAATAAGTGTTTGCAACATAAATAAATACCTATATTTCATATACGTGCTGCAGAAGTACGAAGACGATGTAATTAAGCACGATGGGATTAGTTGATCCAATACTTTTAATGATAATACTTATATAACGATCAACTTACTATTGCTCTCGGTTCCCACGACGTCTGGACAGGCCTGGTACTTGAGAAGGAGTTTGCTCTCATCAGTACATTTCTCCACGAGACTTATAGGCATAGCACATTCGCCGTAACCCCGATTGTACGTAAATGTGAACGACGCTCCGCTGAATGGGCAAGCTATCGGTTTCGAGTTCACACGGAACATCGAATAGAGCGTATCATCCGAAGTAATTTCCGAGCACATGTTTTCCAAACGCAATCGCTCCGAGTTGCACCAGCCTGCTAAAATAATTATCAGGTTGTAGTAAAATTTCTTCCTGAATTGCACTTAAAGCTTTATATCTAATTCAGATTCAATAAACGTACTTTCGCGATATTGAATAACGTTCTCATGGCGTCCGTTGATGATCATACAGTGATAACAATTGTCACCGCTGAAACGACAAGCAAAATGTTTATTCAAAGATATACCAGAAGGTTTGCGAGTTATCGCCGTGTTTTCATCTATTGCTAATGTCAACGTTTCGTGAACGACAAGATTCACAAAACGTTGGCATTAGCGATAGATGAAAACACGGCGATAACTCGCAAACCTTCTGTGTGTGGTATCTTTGAAGATAATACCTGTGAAAATCTAAAAAGTTTTATCAAAATGTTTATTGTCAATAGCAAATTGAATAATTTGCAATAAAATGATGGAAAGATGATTCAATATTTCTTTTGATTTAAATGAGAAGATACTTACAAAACGATATATTTGTCATCCGTTTTTTCGAGGCATGTTCGTTCCCCGAGAACGGTCGTATTTATAATGACTGATTGAGGCTTGCCATACTGAAACCATTCTCCTGACCAACTCGATGGAAACTCGCAAGATCCTGAAGCATAAGGAATCTTTCAATAACGTAACAATGAATTTTAATGTATTTTAATCAGTGATTCCTACAATAATCATATCATGAAACGGACGATCGATGTGTCTAAATCACATCAATCAAAATTTTCATGATAAAGTCTTTAATAAAAATAATTTAGGTCTTTAACATAATAAATAAATTAAAAATTTTTAATAAATTATAATTTTTTTTTGTTTTAAAAGAGACCATAAAATCTCAATAATTTTTTTTCGGCCGCTTTTTTATTCGCTATTTTAAATTGTGTGTCAAATGATATCTTATGATGAGACATTAATGACAAAAAATTTTCAAATTAAGCTGAGAATTGGTTTAAGAGATATAGGGAGTCAAGTAGTCAAAATTCATTAAAGTGTCTATATACGCTTTGCAGCATGAATTTATTTTGATTGATGTCTCATCATAAGATATCATTTGGAATAAAATCAGTTTCAAAATCGTAGGAATAAAAACAAAAATGTTTGTAATCTTTTCTCAATAAAAGATTTAAACATATATATTTTAAAATAGATAAGTTTCTCTCTTTTTCTATCTCTAGTTAAAATTTTATTAAACTAAAATTCAAAATTAATTAAATAAAATTTAAAGAATGAGTTTTATGTTATCCTGTTCATTGATTATCAAATTATCCTATATTTAATATTTTATATATTAACGTAAAAAATCTTGTAAGTTGTTTCTCCAGATTACTATATACATACATATATTATATAAAATCTAATGATAAGGATTA